>Ga0160422_10000222_pt1 | contig 32649 bp, 62 predicted proteins | sample Fk160mmetaG_FD_108192 | JGI IMG/M metagenome (GOLD analysis project Ga0160422, IMG submission 108192) | Marine microbial communities from the Central Pacific Ocean - Fk160115 60m metaG | ecosystem: Environmental > Aquatic > Marine > Oceanic > Photic zone | place: The Central Pacific Ocean...
ATTGCTGCATCCTTTCTACCTCTCACAGCAATTAAATATTTTCTACCTGCCCATCCAATACATCCAGCAATGTATATAAACATTAATGCTGGTATAGTAAGTTCCCATACACTATCCCACTTACCACCAGCGAGTTCATTATAAACTGGGAATGCTCTAAGACCTTCTAAAATCATTACTGAAGTTAGTGTGATCCATATCATTCCTAATACTGGAGCACTGGAGAGAAATTTTCTCATGGTTCTGGTACATCTATTACTATTTGAGTAGGACTAACTTTCATAGTTCCTCCCATCTCTATTGTTATATATTCTAATTCTTCTATCAATTGCTCTCGATTAGGTGCAGTATAACCAAACATCTTTCTAGTCAAAGCACCTGGTCCACTATGTTTAGGTAGAGCCATTCATCTCCTCCAATACTTGTTCGGGTAATTTTCCTACACGGGGTGTACTTGCTGGTACATCATGAGGATCCATTTCTCCTTTTGGTAAGTAAGCCAACTCACGCATTGCCCTAACTGAGGGATCGCTTGTAACAGAAGTGGGCAATCGTCCAAGAGCGACGTTATCAAAGTTAAGTGAGTGCCTGTCAAATGTAGATAGTTCATATTCTTCAGTCATTGATAGACAGTTGGTGGGACAGTATTCTACACAATTACCGCAGAATATACAAGCTCCAAAGTCTATTGAATAATTTCTTAGTTCTTTTTTCTTTGTTTGTTTGTTCATCACCCAGTCTACTACTGGGAGGTTGATAGGACATACTCTAACACATACTTCACAAGCAATACACTTGTCAAACTCATAGTGTATACGTCCACGATACCTTTCAGATGGTATCAGTTTTTCATAAGGGTACTGTATAGTTACTGGTCTTCTTCTCATATGGTCAAAGGTAACAGACATACCTTGAAGCATATACTTCGCAGCACTAACTGTATCCTTTACGTATGCAAGAAGTTTATTCATCGTTTGACATCATGGGCACAACCATCACCAGTATAGTCATCGCTATCATAATAACCATTCTTTGTTCCAAATAAAAGTGTGGTTATTACGAAAGGTACTGCTATTGTGGTTATAAAAAGTCCAAACATTATCTTACCTCACTTACTTCTTCTCTATCAGGAATGATATTTAAGTCACCTACAATACCTCCTATAACAATAAAGGCAGTAAGCACAGCACCAGCACCCCATACCCATTTCTCAAGTGCTCGTATTCTTTCTCTTACATCCTCATTTAATTTTGTGATTCTCTCGTCTGTTCTATCAATTCTCTTATGAATCAGTTCCATACGACGAGTGGCATTTTCAAGAGTGCTATCAATGACAGCAATCTTTACATCTTGCTCTGAATCTTTTTCTGTAATGTCACTCATTTTTAGCTTCTATAATTGCCTCTTTGATGACTGTCTTTAACTGCCTTAATTTTTTCTTACCAAGACCTGCTCGTGTATCTATCTTAACCTTCAACCAATATACAAAGGCAAGTACCAATATAAATTGAATACCTTCACCCCATGATAAGTTCCATGCCTCGTTCAAATCAAGACTTGCTGCTGCTAATAAATTCATACTACCTCTGTGGTACGTTAGTTCTATAATCCAATTGTGGTGCTTTTGTTGTAGGAACTACAGCACCAGTTTGTGTAGGAATCAATTGCTGAATCCTTTGATCTATATATGGTTGGAGTTCCATCATAACTCGTTCAACCGTAGCATCTTGTCTTTTGGTAGGACCATCGTTGACTTTATCAACAACAGCATTACCACCAACAAAACTACTAGTTCCCACTGCGAGAACTGCTCCTCCTGTGACTAGTGTGTCTTTAACGTCCATTATTCTACGAGTGTTCCAAATGATCTACGTATCTCACGTAGTTTCTCAAGGTTCATATCCTTAGTGCCTCCATCATAGGCATGAGCATACCCTTCTGTGATCATCTGTTCATTTAATGAAACAGTATCCTCGTTAATATAGAGCCAACCAAGAAGCCTACCATACTTCCCAGTGCCACCCACAAGTTCTGTTCTAACAGTAAGTTCATCTCCATCACCTGCAATAGTGTCTTCCAATTTTTTCTTTAACCAATTAGTAGCATCTATTCCCAATGCTTTCTCCTCAAGGTTTCTTGTTCTTTTCTCTGGCGTATCAACTCCTGCAACTCTAACTCTTTCTTTCTTGAATAGATCAAACCCAAGATCAATGGTGACATCAATAGTATCCCCGTCAAGAACACGATTAATCTCCGTCACTCGGAAGTTGTAGCAGCTCTTTCTGCTCGGTGGTTTCATTGCTCCCATTTGGATACCATTCGTCATACTTAAATATGTAGTAGATTACAATTGCTACTGCTATAAGAAGTATAGCAACCATAATATTAACAGACCATACTACATCACTCATGAGACCTTATTACCATATGTTCCTGCCTCTGTGGAGTCAGGATGATCTTTACACCACTCCACATAATTAAATCCAGATCCTTCTGGATAAATATACTTTCCATTCTCATCAAACTTACCTGAAGTATCTGCTATCCTTGACTCCTTCGATGGATACTTAGGATAAGGTCTCTTTCCTTCCCTCATCTCTCTACCCTTTCTCTTTCTCATTTCATTACCAGTTTCTGTATCACCCATAGTAGGCCAAGAAGTTCCTAAGATCTCCTTGATCATTTCTTTGGTGTAACCTTTAGGGTGACTCATAAACCTCTCCAATTTCCCAACACTCTATACCTTCATCTTTAATAATATTCATGGTAAGCTCAACACGATTAGCAGGAACAATCACGCAATATCCAATACCCAGATTGAATACTCTTCTCATCTCCAACTCATCCATATTACCTTGACGTTGAATCTCTAAGAAGATCTCTGGCACACTCCATGCATTCCAATCTACATGTGCTTTCAATCCTTTAGGCAAACAACGTGGTAAGTTCTCTGGAATACCACCACCTGTGATATGAGCCATACCATATACTTCTTCTACTTTCTCCAACAGTTTCTTTACAACAGGTGCATAGATTGTAGTAGGTGTAAGTAACTCAGGATGATTACAATAGTTTAGTTTAAGTCTACGTGCCAAATAATTAACAATACTATATCCATTACTATGAAGTCCACTACTTGCTAGTCCAATAATTCTATCACTTGGTTTAATACTCTTACCATCGATAATATTTTTCTTCTCTACTATACCTGTACAAAATCCAGCAAGGTCAATCTTCATCTGATAATGAGGATGTTCAGCAGTCTCTCCACCCAACAGTTGCATACCTGCTATCTCACATCCTTTAAGGATACCCACCATGATATCTGCAACATTATCGTCCAACTTCTTAGTAGAAATGTAATCTAAGAAGTATAACGGGTCAGCACCACAGGTGATTATATCATTCACACACATGGCAACAAGATCTATACCAATAGTTGTATAGTCACCAGCAGCTTGTGCAATATCAATCTTAGTTCCTACACCATCAGTTCCAGATACCAGAACAGGTTCCTCGTACCCTACGGGAACATTAAACATACCACCAAATCCACCAACTTTAGGAACTTTTCTTTTGAGTTCCTCTACAAATTTATTGCCAGCATCTATATCAACACCAGCAGTTTTATAATCTAATACAATACCCTCTTTTTTAAAATCAAGAGGTGCAAAATCATCAGTCACGTTGTCTCCAGTCATCAGATCTTTCATTATGAAACCAGTCTACCACATCTTGCGGATCTCCGAAACCCCTGCGATGATGAGTTGAGTCGGGGTCTCCAATATTCAACTCATTCAGAAAAGAATCTGTAGGATTTGTACTCATTCTTCTTGCAGTGTTTAGCATACCTCTTGCTGCAGTATTTGCTTTAGATAATTTCTCTGCCCAAATCATGTCCTCTAAACTGACTTCTGTTCCTGAAGCAATATCTTTACAGATTGCATCTAACCTCAACCTATATTGAGTAGAAAGCATAAGGTTCACATATGTTTGTGATTATTTATAATTATATACTAAGCATATGCCTGTGCTGCCAACCATACTGACAAACTTAAAGAAGTTCCCATGATGGTGAGTCGGCTCATCCACCACATTATTTCGTGTTTCATATTAACGTCCCATTGGTATACCTGATGCCATAAAATCAGATATTTTTTTAACCTCTTCGCTTATACAATAGTCAACAAAATGAGGATGCTCCTGTAAATAAGGAACATCCTCTTTGCTGTGTGCTATTGCTTCATATGAATCTACAGCGTACTCGCAGATTTCAAAATGATGATGTTGTGTGTCGTGATAACCGACTGTGTAATGCTTCTGTTGAGTCAGGGGCATGATCCTTCAATCCCATACTATCCATATTTATAGCACACTTGAGTAATTTTGCCTATTTTAGTGTGGACTCCAACACTCTGTTAGAGAACTTGAACAACTCCAACAACATCAGGTATCTCATGCATTAATTTACTTTCTATACCTTGCTTTAATGTCATAGTACTCATAGCACATGTCTCACATGCACCACCTAATTTTACTTTAACGTATCCTGTTTCATATTCAATTTCATAAAGTTGAAGATATCCACCATCAGCTTCAATATAAGGAATAAGTTCCTCTAACACTTTGAGTACATTCTCTTCAGTTAATTCCATTAAAGTAAAATTGCTCCTATAACTAATCCTTTTGCAAATGAAAGACAAAGCATTTGGTAATTGGACAATTTAAACTTACCTTGAATTTTATATGCCATATTTTTATCCCATTCTTTTACAGTATGGAATGCTTCTTTAATGTTTAAGTTCCACATTTAATTTACCTCTTCTAAACATGCGTCATTAAGTCCTTTTGCCATACCACCACCTATCTCAGCACCTTGATTGCCTCCAAACATCGTGACCCAACCAGCAGCAAGCCACCCAACAAAGGGAATACCACTAAGGGAAGGAGCAGCAGCAGCACCAACACTAGACCCAACCAAGCGTCCTGATTGTTCTGCTCCACCGATTGCTTTAATGCATTCGGCAGTCTTGGCACTAATCTTTTTTTCGCCAGCAACTCCTAATGCTGAGGGGTCAATCCATGCTGATTTGGTTGATACAGGACCGCCATGATGAAACGCACCATCCATTGTATATTCCTGAACAACTTGTGTTGTTTCATTTGAAAGTCCTAAAAATCCACCCTTTCTTACGATGTCCTTGGTGGTAAGCATGACTTTAGGATCATTTGCTTTATAGTCCACACTATAACCATCCAGTCCTGCAACCACTTTATATGAACCGTAAGGTCCAACATCAGGAAGATTTAATTTAGGTAGTGCGTTTTCTGCTTTACGATTAGAAAGAATACCAATCATACCAATGTGAGAAATACCAATGATACCTCCCAATCCTAAAGCAATCCATTTAGTCCAGTTAACTTGTTTGTCCATAATCTAACCTCTGTTTACATTTTAAATGGTTCTGATTTATCATCAGTGGTAATTTTTATAGGTGCTTGTTCTACTCTAATGGTTTGAACAGGACCAGAAGATACTTTAGCAAGTAATGCCTCCATTTCTTTCTTAGTAATGCCTCCATTAGCACCATTACCGTTGCCATTACCATTCATTTTCATCGTACCATCATTACTTTTCTTAGCAGTCTGCACTCCAAAGGTAGCTAATACCCCCGTAAATACCGAAGCTATAAAAGTTGGATCAATTTTTTGTTGTGGCAGTTTTGGAATTGTCACATAGTTCAAAGTTAAGATTCCACCCGACCACACCAAAATACCAAGGCGAACAAATGTACTAACGATAGCAAGTTGCTCATCGTGATCTGGTACTATGGCATCTCTCAATTTACCTAGAGCACTTTTCTTTTCTTGCTCTTCTTCTTTTACTTCTTCTACTTCTTTTACTTCTTCAGGCATAATAGCAGAGCAACTGTCTACTATATAGACACATTAATTTTTAAAAATTAGGAACTCCAAGTCCACCTGACGGTACTACTGCTTGAGGACTAGATGCTTGAGGAGTAGGAAGTCCCACGTCACCTGTAAGAGCACCACCACCTAAAGAATTTCCACCAATCCCTCCCATAATTTGTGATTTAACTCCATCAATGATGGAATCCCTGTTGACATATACATATACGCCACCAGCAGCAATGGAACTAGATACAGCGAAAGACGCAACAGCGAGTACATTGATTATTTTCTGCATTGTATTATATCGAAGTATTTTATTTATGCAACCTTATTATAATACGCTTTGTAATATTTGACAACTCCTGATGAAATCTTATGACCTTTACTACACCAGTCATCAGCACATTCATAAATTGCTTTGTTTGAATATTTCCCATCTCCAAATTCTTTAAATAATATTTTTAAAATCTCTTGTCGAAGAGTCATCTGTTCGTTGCTGTAATTATCCATTACCATCACTCCTCCATCATGTAATACATCATAGTCATCCATAACAAGGTAATCATCGAGACACTGCTTGTTATCATTATAACCATTTTAAATGTTTCTGCAACGTTAATCATTAGGTATATGCGATACTTGGAACGTAAATAATTACGCCAAATATAATAAGTAAGAAAGAAGTTTGAATAAAAGTTTTCATTAGATTAAACCTAGTGAACCTGCTGTGAAACCTACTCCACAGAAGAATGCAAATTCCAAAATGCCATGTGCTGACGGTGGAATTTCTAATATCTTTGATTTTAAACGAGTCATTTAAGCTTGTGCTCCTCAGCTATAGGGTTAATTAAAAACGAATGATAGTCCGTTTGTGTATGCGGTTGCTGCTACTGCTGCAACAAAAATTAGTTGATACATGAGTGAGTAATATTACTTAACATAAGTATATAGGTATTTCTACCTTGTTGTCAAGATTATTAGGACACCTATTACACCGACCATTGCTAAACGACCATTCCAGCGTTCAGCAAATCTCCAATATGAATGTTGAAAATCCATTATGCACCTGATGCGTTAGAGGCATATTGCATTTTAGGTTGTCCAATCCTTATACCTTGACCTCCATCTTGATCGTCATCGTCATCATCCCTCAATGCACGAAGAAATAATTCTATTCCTACTAACAATGTCATTGGATAAAATATCCATAGTATTGCTGTGAATGATGATACATCACTAACTGCTTGGAATTCACCCATATGTTTTTGTTCTTATTGTGTGCATTTACGAATAATTATTTAGATTTGTAAAGTTCTAAATGACGGTAGTGAAAACCGAAAAGGTTGCTGCAGAAATCACTAGCCATGGCAAGTTTATTGCCACTAGTATTTTTACTAAAGTAGATTTAGTAATCGTAAACAACCTACAAGTCATTAGAATATACCTGGTATGATTTGTCCTGTGGTTGCATAAGCACCAAGTGCTGCAACGAAACCAATCATTGCCATCCAACCATTAAATTTTTCTGCTTCTGGTGTCATTATACAAAACCTGGAATGATTTGTCCTGATAGGGAATAGGATACGATAAGTGCTCCACATCCAACGATGGCTGCTATGCCATTCCACTTCTCAGCGATAGAAAAATCTACCTTGTCTTCAGTTTTTTGTGTTTGCTTTGTCATTAGATGATACCTGGAATAAGGTTGCCTGTTGTAGCGTATGATGCACAGAGTACAATGAATCCAATCATTGCTGCACGTCCGTTTGCTTTTAAAAAGATTTGTTTGTTAGACATTAGAAGATACCAGGGATAATGTTGCCAGTGAAAGCGTAGGAGCCAAGAGCAGCAATGATACCAACCATTGCCCAACGACCATTTTGTTTTTCTGCATTTTCGTTCATTTTCTTAGATTGAATAGGGGTAGAATTGTAAGAGACCTTTTATCTCAAAAGATGCCTGGAATAATCCAGCCAGTGAAACCATAGTTGACGACTGCGGCAACAAAACCCATCATCGCTAGGCGACCATTAGTTTGTTCTGCTTCTTGCCAATAGGTTTTGATTTTTGTAGTTGCACTTGTCATTTAGAATATACCAGGAATGATTTGACCAGTTGTTAGATATGCACCAAGTAATGCTACGAAACCAAGCATTGCCCAACGACCATTGGTTTTCTCTGCATTAGCAGCATAACCTTCATAGTTGGCATTCTCGTCAACCCAAGGTGCTACTTCTGCACCGAACATGTTTTGCTTGCCGTATTCAGTAGTTGTGTACTTGTCGGCAGTTGAAGAAGTCATTTTAACTCTTTTGTTAAGTAACGTAACATAATTATATAGCAAACATTAAATGTTGTAAAGAAACTTTACATTAGTGTTTACCGAACAGTGAAAAGGGGTCGTTATGACCCCCATCACATAATATTATGTTACCGTATGTTAAGTATAATATTAAGTGCGGATGACACTATATCCCGATACGGTCAACTGCATCTCTTGACTTCTGTAAGGTATATTAATAATCATCATCATTAGTGTTGCTATTCACCCATTCAGCATTGTTTCTACAATATGCGTCAGCATCTATCTCCATCCTCCAATGAGTAAGAGTATGAAGAGTTTGTATTAACACAAAAGTAAACATCACCAGCACTGGACCAAACCAGAGTGGATGCAATAGTATGTCTTGTATTTCTTCAGATTTTTTCATGTTGGTATTATAGCATAAAAAAAAGACCCCTGCAAAGCAGAGGTCTCGATCCATCTCGAACTAAAGATATTTAGAAGGAGAACTTAACACCAGCTTTTCCACCCCAGTTGATAACATCTTCACCAGTTGAATCTTCACCAGTGATTCCAGAGATCTCACCGTAAAGTGAAGTGGCATCAGATACTGCGAAAGAAGCACCTACCTTACCAGATAGATCTGTTTCTGTATCATCTGTAGACTCAGTGTGAGTGAATGCAGGGCCACCTTGTACATAGTATGCAACCTGACCTTCAGAAGCAGATCCTTCGTAACCGAAATGAACATCAGTTGTAGCTCCTGTGTAATCTCCATCAGGATATGATGCGTTAGCTTCTACATTCACGTAAGGACCAGCAAAAGCAGCTCCAGCGAATAAGAAAGGTGATGCAGCAAGTGCTGCGATTGTTGATTTGATTGACATGATTGTTTTTAAGTATCTCGCAAGAAAAAACCCTTGCGGATGATAGTACCCCCGACATGGGATACTTTTGACATCTACACAGGGTTACGATATTTCGAGTCCTTTGTATGCATTTATTTATAATACCAAATTATTGAAACGGTGTCAACATATGACAGTCACTTATGTGGTTGTCACTCTTGGGGTGGATTTTGCTTCATTTGACTATTTTCTGTTATCCTTCCAAGATATGGATCGTAATTCATCTGTTCTATAATATCAATCCCTGCACTGCTCTGTGACCAATAATTCCATAGAGCAGTATGATTTGACTTATGAAATACTTCAACGTGTTCTGGGTGGATGCTAGACCCCAGTTCAATCTTATACATGAATAAAGGTATAGCAAATGTATTTCCAGAGTTATAAATTAAATCATCTGCAACAGGTCTTGGTTTAACACCTTGATCTAACTTATACTTTTGCTTACCAGTATATCCTCCTCTACAATGCAACCTTACTAACTTCTCTGCATGATGTCTTGTAATAGCATAGCAAGCAGTGGAGAAATCATTTACAAATCTCTTATGAAGTTTTACATGTAAGTCTCCAGTGCATATAATTGCCATTTGAATTACATCCCAATCATATGGGAAGTGAGCATATAAGTCTGCCCATGTAAAGTTCCAAAACTTGACCAACTCTAGGTCACAATCATCTTCCATTACAATTGCATAAGGAGCATCACTTGTTTCCAAGAAATGCTTCATTGCTTTTAGATGTGATGTAGTGCATCCTATCTCACCAGATAGCATCATCTCAGGATAACGTCCTGTGATGATGTCACTTAAGTCATCTTCTCTACCATCATAAGCAGAGATACGTTCATAGTTTTCTAGTTCCCAGTGTTTGAACTGAGTCTCCATGTATTCCCATCTTTCTGGTTGTCCATCAAGATTAATACAGTAGATAGGACCGATACCTTTTAATTTGTATGCAGATTTATTCTTATCCATTAAACCTTGTGTTTCCATAGTGAATTACTTGACATCCAACAACATCGGGACATTTTCTCCAAGGGTCTATGATAACAGAACCTTCTGGGAATATATCATTCTGTTGATTTTCTGGGTCTGGGTCTAAGCAACCCAAGAATGTAGTCTCAGGGTCATGTGCTAATAGATAAGCAGCAGCACCTAAGTTTGAAGGTGGTTTGTCACCAGTATAATCATCATCATAATACACGTTAACACCAAATTTTTCAACATAGTGTCCGACTAACAAACTATATGAACCATCAATATACTCAACATGAGGTTTATATGCCTTACCTACGATAACAACATTTTCCAATCCTGTTCTAACTAGTTTCTCTGCTAGGTTTTGAGCCTGTATCTCTCTTGCTTCCATGATAGCATCAAAGATATCATAACCTAGATTAAGATTATCAGACATCCAACGTAAAGCAATGTTGTCACGAGGATGACATGCTCCTCCATCACCCATACCTGCCTTCATGTAACGTGGTCCCATGATTCTTTGATCAGAATCTTTAAGAGCATTGGTTACAACATCCACATTGATATTACCTTGTTTCTCTGCTACATCCTGTATCATATTTACAAGACTAATCTTGGCAGATATGAATGTGTTATAGAAGATCTTAATACATTCGCATTCATCCCATGTTCCTACAACATTACGAGGATTGTTCTTCATCATAGGAGAATAGAAATCAATCAACTCTTTAGCATCACCAGTCTGAGAACCATCCTCAGTTCCTATCATAAGCATCTCTGGGTTGGTGAAGTCCCATGCCACTGTACCCATCGCAATCAAGTAAGGATTATAAACGAACCTAGCATTTGTTATAAGTGGTTCTAACTCCCTTCTAGTGGTGCCTGGTAAAACAGTAGATATCAATACAACTAATTGCTTTCTATTAGCAAATTGATTTACTTCTGCTAAGATACCCTTAACAATAGTATAGTCAAAGTCCTTATTAGGAAGATGATGAGTAGGTTGTCTTCCATCATAAGATGGATCATGTGGCGTAGGAGCAGCAACAAAGATTATATCAGCATACTCTACTGCTTCTTTAACAGAACCAACCATAGGAAAGTTTTTTGGTTCTCTTGGTGCAACATCATATCCCACAAGAGGATATGTTTCTGCCATAACTTCAGCACAGGCTTGACCTAGTTTGCCAACACCTATCATTGCAACTTTTTTCATTTCACAGTCTCCAATTTAAATGTAGGAATAGGTTCCATCTTGTGTTTGTTTCTATCATTATATTTTTGTAGTATATCTATCGCAGTTCCTGTACCATGTTCCATTGCTTCTTCTAAGTGTTCATAACTTGTGCCTAATTGGTCTTCATCAGACCTACCATCTTCCCATAAACCATCAGTTGGTTTTGCATCAACAATGCGAGAATCTACACCCATGTGCTTTCCAAGTTCCCACACTTCAGTCTTATATAAGTCTGCTATGGGTGCAATGTCAACCCCACCATCACCATACTTAGTAAAGAATCCAACACCATAGTCTTCAACCTTATTACCAGTTCCGACAACGATGCCACCAACAGTTCCAGCAATCTGATAGAGTGTTACCATACGCAAACGAGATTTAGTATTTGCGTTAGATAAGTCATTGTAATCAAAAGGTTTAATCTTACTTATGAATTTATCATAGACATCAGATAAATCTACATTCATATGAATTACATTAGGATGCTTATCTACAAGTGATTGTGCATGTGCTAATGATAGTTCTGAATTCTCCTCTTTGGATAAGAGAGGCATCGTTAAAACATAAGTTGGAAGATTTGTTTCAGCACATATCGTAGAGACTACAGCAGAGTCTATACCACCAGATACACCAATAACAAATGCTTTAATGGCATGAAAGTAATAGTAATCTTTCATCCATCTATCAATATCAAATTTTAATTTATCATAATCTTTGATACGATTCATTTATATCTCCTCAATAATGATCAGATTCCTCATAGTATTCTCTGTATTGATGAACAATAGGATGGTCAGAGTCTTCCCAATCTGGATTTCTTAGACATTCAGTTACTTCTGAATTAAACATTTCTGGTTCTCCAACGAGAGCAAAAATTAATCCAATAAAAAGGTCAAACGTACCAGGAGCATAATGCTTTTCAGTAAATTTGTCAAGGAGAGTAAAGTTATCCTGATATATTTTTAATGCTTTCAAGAAAGTTTCTGTATGAAATATAACTGGCACTGCACCCCACCTTACAATTGGTGATGAAGTTTCTACTTCTGCTAGAAGAATATTCAAATTCATGAATTGATCTAAACAAGTTTGACTTACTGCCGCATAGTTAATTCTAGACCCCAACAACTTTGCATTCTCTGGATATGTTAATTTACCTCTTATCAAAACATCAGGTTCTGTCATACAAATCCATTCAGGATTACCACAAATTTCTATACCTTTTACAACTCTCTCTATAGTTTTTGCCATCTCCTTTTTAGTTGCCTCTTGATGTTCAGGCAACATGAAATTAGTATTGTTTATACTCTTTAGCGGTGACTTAAAATCATCCTCCATAGAAAATATAAATTTTTCATCTTCTAAAAAAGAATAATCAAACCCACCATCAGAAACAGCATATATCTTTGACTCTGGATATACTTCTCTGATTGCTTCTACTGAACGAACAAAGGCTTGCTTCTGTTTATACACACAATTGTAAACAAATCCTATATCCTCTATTGGAATTCTTTTTCCTTCAGAATTGTCCTGTATTGTTGGGTCATAATCCATACCTTCAAGGGTATAGTTTCCTATTTCAATGTCCATTTTTAGTAAAGAGGTAGTCTTCTATGACAACATAATCCATCTCAGTGTTCTCTAATGCATAGAGAGCATCTTTGATTGTTGATAGTATTGGATAACCTCTAATATTAAATGATGTATTCAACAAAACATTAGTCTCAGAGACTTTACCAAACTCAGTCAACAGTTCATAAAAATGCGAATGAGAATTCTTAGTTACGGTCTGCAATCTTGCAGTATTATCTATGTGAGTAATGGAAGGTAACTTCTCAATATACTCATCCCTGACCCTTGGTGCATAACTCATGAACTCAAGGTTCTTAAAGTTAGGTGAGTCAAAATACTTATGAGCATCTTCTTCTTTACAGAAAGGTGCAAAGGGTCTGTACCACTCACGGAACTTAACTTTAGCGTTAAGAATGTCCTTCATATCCTTTATGTTAGGGTCACAAACTATTGAACGATTACCCAAAGCACGAGGACCAACTTCTGAATCACCATAGACTAGTCCTACAATTTTACCATCTTTTATTAGAGATGCAATATCTTTCTTTGTTACTTTTTTCGCATCATACTTTTGAATATAATCATCTAATTCATTACGATCTAATAAAGGCAATCCTTTATATGTAATATCAATTTTTCCATATGGTTTTCTGTATATAAGCATATGTCCCAAAGACAATGATCCATCATGTGGATTTGGTGGGACAAATAATTCTCTCCTATACTGTCTCTTTACTTTCTCATTCACCAATACATTCAAAGCACAACCGCCTGTAAGGATGAGAGGCACATTTATATCATACTTATCAAGAACACTAAAGAAGGCATCTTCAAATGCCTCCTGTGCCGTTGCTGCGATATCATATCCATCTTGTCCTTCAAATACCCAGTTTTCTAATGGATTATCCCAAGGATTATCGATGTTTTTTAGTGGCAAATTAGTCCAATTTGATAGTTTTTCATAGTCTCTATCAAAGAAAAACTCAGAGAAAGCAGGAACATGTTCTGGTATCACTTTACCATATCCACATAGACCCATTAGCTTACCTGATAGTGCTAATTGATGTCTGCTTTTCTCTGCAACTTCCCTTATCAATGAACCACAAAGGAGATATCCACCACCAAAATCTGATTCAATTCTTTCAAGTAACTTTATTTCATTACCATCTGCAGAATATACATTGAAATGCCCATCATCTCCACCACCATCATAGGAAACAATCAATGCTTCTTTGAATGGTGATAAATGATAGGCAGCATGAGCATGTGTTGTATGATGGCTTGCTACTGTACTCACATGTTCTGTATTAAATATCTCTCTTGGATTTACATTCAGATATCCATCAGAAGATATTAGAACTGCATCATAATCATTAGATATACCCCATTCTTTTTCTGCAATGTCTCTACATTCAATCAATATCTCACGTTGATACTCAGGAGAGTTGTCCTCATGCAATCTAAAATATCTTTTCTTCACTAATCTTTCTATCTCAATAAGATGATAACTATTAGTCTCACCATTATAGAATGTAATATTAGCATCATGACCAGCAAAGATGCTGACTAGATTAGACTTACGTAATTTCATGCGTAATTTTCAATAATAGTTTCCATTGCAGGTATGTAATACTTTTCTACAACCTTAGACCATTCAAACTCTGCCGCATAACTTCTAATCTCTTCACGATGATTGATAGAATAGAACTTATTTTGTAAGATTTCATTCTCTATAAACTTAATGTCAGTTATCTTATCTTCTGGTATAACAGAGATAAAATCTTTACTAGTGTCAAGATTAGCAGCAGCCCATTGACTTACCACTACACCTAATCCAGCAGCAAATGCCTCTAAACATACGAGTGGATGTGCCTCACCATCAGATAATAGCACAAGATTACCATACTTTGTCAAATCATTATATAACTTCTCTTTAGACCACTCGCCAAGATAATTATTGCTAGTGTCAAATCGAGGATCAGCAGTATTTCCTGCATAATATAGGTTCTTTATTGATTGGAACATATACTGTCTCTTACGATAATCTATCTTCGCAAGATAGATACTATCAGATAATTTTTCAGGGATACTCTCTACTTTAAACTTATCTAAATTCACACCATTAGGAGTGACAAAAAGATTTTCATGAGGAATGCCTAAGTTGATAAGATAAGTATCGGCAATACCTGGCGACAAACAAAATACATTTGGTTTTATTCTTTCAAATGGTTTTGCAATCCTATCTCCATAGTAATCCCACTTGTTAGGTTGTTCAATATAACCAAAATGACTGGTAATCGCACAAGGATACTGAACATATGGATACAGTTCTATGAAATCATCATACTGTATATGCACAAAGTCAGGACTAAAGTTGTTAATCTTTTGCAAAATCTCTACAGGACTTTGAACATTAACAATATCGACCTCATGTCCTAGTTTTTCTAGTGCAAGTTTTTGATCCCATATTAGTATTTCAACTGCTCCCCATCCAGTAGGTGGGATAGGCATGATACCAGGACCGACTATTGATACTTTCATCCTAACTCCTGAAATAGATCCATGTGCTTCCCATTTGTGCGTTCATAAAGGGAAAACTCATCAGGATACTTCTTAATTAAATATCCTAATGCAATTTGTTCATTGTTGATTGTTTTATTTGCAAGCATGTCTTTGGTAAGAACATCATGAACTAACTCACAAACTTTAAATACGGACTTTTTATGTCCACCAAACATAGATCCTAACACGTAAGACCTATTATCATAGAGATAATCTATACTTAGTTCTTTTGCATTTGCTAAGTCTGTATAATACTCAGTATTCATTTGAACTAAGAAACTTTCTCCCATTTGGTCGAGAGATGTTTTTGCTTCTTCACTAGGATAGTTTTGAGATAAGTCATATCCATCAAAGAATCTAGAAGCACCAGCATCAATCCAAAAAAAGTAGTCAGAATTATGAGGATTCATTTCTGCTGCTTGTGTAAGCCAAGGAAACTTAGAGTATTGAATTACAGAATACATTGCTTGCTTACACTCTATTCTTTCTGGATCAGATATATCCTTTTTATACTGATCTGAATCTAATATCTCCTGTATTTGATTCTTTAATCCGTAATAAGGTATATCCTCTACAGTTTGATACAAAGTTTGAGTTTTTAGATACTCATTCTTACTAAAAAGATCACCTCTTCTTTCATCAATAAACTCTTGCATGTCTCTAGTGACAAACAAAACCATAGGAACTCTGAGTTTAAGAGTGATATCAAACCACTTTAGATACTCTTCCCACTTACGTCCATCAACTCTATCAATATCAAAGAGTGCTGAGACAAATGTTACTTTCATTAGTTGTAATTCTCCACAAACCACTTGTAGGATTTCTCAAGTCCTTCTTTTAATTTATAAGTTGGTTTCCAACCCAAAGAAGAAATCTTAGAATAGTCTAACGGTCTCTTAGGAGTTCCGTTTGGTTTAGATGTATCCCACGCAATCTTACCATTATACCCTACAACATCAGCAATTGTCTCAGAAAGTTCTTTAATCGAGACATCTTCACCAGAACCAACATTAAGTAACTCTGCATTTTCAAAATGATACATGGAAAACAGACAAGCATCTGCAATATCATCAACATACATAAACTCTCTCATCGGAGTACCATCACCCCAACACTTTACCTCTTCTAAATTATCTCTCTTTGCTTCATGAAATCTTCTAATAAGAGCAGGTATCACATGACTATTCTCTGGATGGAAGTTGTCTTTCACACCATAGAGATTAGAAGGCATTAAAGACACTCCTTTGAACCCATACTGCTTATTATACATCTTCAACATTTCAATGCCGTGTATCTTTGCAATAGCATACCCTTCATTAGTTGGTTCTAACTCACCACATAGTAGAGACTCTTCCTTTACAGGTGTAGGTGCATACTTTGGATAGATACAAACTGATCCCAAGAAGCAGAACTTTTTAACAAAATGCTTATAAGCATAATGAATTAGATTAGTTTGAATCATTGTATTTTGATAGATAAACTCTGCTGAGTAAACATCGTTTGCTCTAATACCACCTACTTTTGCAGCTGCATCAAAGACATAATCAATCCTATTCTTTTCAAATAATCCTTTAACTTGATTAGGATCAATTAAATCACATTGCTGTCTAGTAGCAGTGATAATATTGTTAAATCCTTTGTCTTTAAGTTTACGAACAATAGCAGATCCTACTAATCCATTGTGACCTGCAACAAATATATTAGAATGCTTTTCCATAATCAATCCCTCGTATTCTCTAAGTCGTATTTACACATCTCCTCCACCAATTGTGTGAAAGAATAGTGGTGTTTCCACCCCAATTTATCTTTTGCTTTAGTGCAATCACCCACCAAAGAATCAACCTCAGAAGGTCTATAGAACTCTGGGTTAATCCTAACCAAAACTTTACCAGTTTCTAACTCTCTAGCAATCTCCTTTAATCCTTGTCCAACCCATTCTACCTTATATCCCATATAATCAAAAGCAGCATTGACAAACTCTCTTACAGTATGTTGTTGACCTGTTGCAATCACAAAATCATCTGGTTCTTCTTGTTGTAACATCAACCACATTGCTTCTACATAATCTTTTGCATGACCCCAATCTCTTTTGGCATCTAGATTACCTAGTTCTAATGGTTCTTCTCTCACACAATTAGTGATTTCAGCAAGAGTTTTTGTAATCTTACGAGTTACAAATGTCTCACCTCTGCGTGAAGATTCATGGTTGAATAAGATACCAGTGCAAGCAAACATATCATATGCTTCACGATAATTTTTTGTAATCCAATAGGCATATAACTTTGCTACACCATAAGGAGAGCGTGGATAGAAAGGTGTGTCCTCTCTCTGTGGTATGGACTGCACTTCACCAAACATCTCAGACGTACCTGCCTGATAAAATTTAGTAGTCTTTTCCATTCCTAGAAGTTTGATAATCTCAAGGATACGAAGAGTTCCTAAACCATTTGCATCGGCAGTGTAGAGTGCATTAGAAAATGATACCTTTACATGACTTTGTGCTGCTAGATTGTATATCTCATCTGGTTGAATATCTTTTATTAATTGTGCAAGACAAGCAAAGTCTGTCATATCACCATAATGTAATGTGATAGATGGGAGCTTGAGTAAATGATTGATTCGATCTGTTCCATCTGATGTGGAGTTCCTACGAATCAATCCATGCACTCTATAGTTTTTCTCTAATAAAAGTTCAGCAAGATAAGAACCATCTTGTCCTGTAATTCCTGTAATTAAAGCAGTCTTCATTCACCTTCCTCAAAGATCTTAAGAACCGAATTGCATCTATTGACATACGTATGGTTCTCCTTTACGTATTGCATACCTTTACGTATCATATCATAGTTTTTACGATTTGACATCCCATCATGAAACAATTGTGCGGTATCAGAATTAAATACCATATTGCCATCCATCTCTTGATAGATTTGCTCTGAGTTAGTCATACCTAAGTGACCATAACTTATGTTCTTAAACACTCTACAAGTTACTACACGAGTTTCTACATGCCAAGGTCCACGTATATCAGCACCTAAGATAGATTTTTGTGCTTGCTTCTGAACTTCACTGAATGGTAGAGGATTAGACCATACATCATTACAATGAAAGTCTATACCATTCTCTGAACACTCCTTAATAAATGGTTCCCATAGTGACCAATTCTCACATTGACCGTGTGGTGATATAGTACCGCAGAAGTATATGGCATTCTCTCTTTCCATATACATGTCATCAAAATTTATCTCTTCTGGAAGCAGATTAGTTGCCCAACTAATGTACATCTTATCTACATCAGGCACATCAACATCTATATAATCATTCTTGATATGTACTAACCCACTCTTCTTTGGTTCAAACCATACACTTGGACCCATACTTATTGCTTTACTCTGGTCAAACGAGAAGTCATAGATATGATCTTTGCAATTAGTAGCAGTCAATCTAACATCAACCAATCTCTTCACACCATCATACTTCCTTGGGTCAGGAAGATACATTATAAAGTATGTGCTACTATCATTGATAGGTATCTTCTTATCAGCAAACCCTTCACCTATGAATAAGGTATTAGTAAAGTCAAAATCTTCTGGATAATCATCATCATGAAACCAATGGACATCATGACCTAAACTTTTAAACCCATTGTAATATCCCTGATGAACGTAGGAATGTGTATGTGAGTAGAGGGGATGCCCCCATATAACAATTTTCATTAGAATCTAGGAAGAGTAACAGAGAATGGATGTCTTTCGAGAGGGATACCCAAAGTTTCCAGTAGTTCAACGTGAACTAACTCAATACACCAAGTATCTTCACGACTGCATTTAGTTTGAAGCATCAAGTATCGTAGCAAGGGGAAGACTCCCATAAATCCCTCCATCGCTTCAGAACCACCAAAGTTGAACCAATCATTTAAGAATGGTGGAGGAGCCATCAGTGACGTAAAATGCACTGCTTGTGGTTCATAATTCTCATAAGTAATTTTTTCATTAACCTGACTATCTGTTCTACACCTTATAACATAATCATACTTAATTTTATTCTCATATTCATATAGTTTTCTCAATCTATTTGCTTCAGATAAACTATAGAAGTATGAAAGACTATTGTTTATCTGTCTCTCTTGAAAATTGGGTTGATTTTCTATACCACCCGCCCAATACTTTTTCTCTGACAACTCAAAATCTTTATCTAAGTCTGGGTCTCCAAAAAATTTACTTGGTTCTACTAGTATATCTTTTGGATTATATTTGTTTATAAAATCATCAATAGCAGTTCTAGGTATCCTCTGGTCTTTCCATTTACCATCCCCACCATGTTTATAAGGTTGACTTTGCAGTGCATCATCAAACCATAGATGTGCAAAAACATCTACATTATAGTCCTGTATAACATTAGATAGTATTAAATCAGAACACTCATTAACAAATCTAGGTTGTCCTGAAAAACAAAGTGCAAGTTTCATTTTAAATGTGCAACGTAATCACTACAAATACCAAGACAATCGACTGCCCGTAAGTCATTAAGATTTTTAATTTTAGTATTATGTTCTGGCATCACTAATACAGACCTTGGTGTGTAAGGTCTACCAGGAAATGTCCAAATTATATTAGTGCTTGTCAAAGTAAAATCATCTTGGTCATGCCAAAAATATTGATATCCAGTAGCCTCATACTTTGTAAATTCATGTAGAGTTGTTATGTCTTTACAGTGTATCCATAGAAGTTCATGACGATTTGCCATCCACTTCCAACTTACCTTGTACTGGGGTTCATCATGACCCAACCAAAAGACAGTGGTTAGAGGATCGTATCTTACATCAATCTCTGCATCATACCCTTCTGATAAACATTTGTCAATGTAATCAGGATTGTTTTCTTTTTTAGCATCAGGTCCATGCGTGTTTCCCCGATGGGCAATTAGTTTCATACCATATACTTATCAGAAGGAATTGATGGCCATCTAACAATAACCAAGTCTGTGTCTGCTAAAAACTCAACATCAGACACATCATTGGGTTCATATATCCACATATCTCCACTTTTAAAATGTTTGCCAGATACTTTGACCTCTCCACGCAAAATATAATTTAACTCTTGAGTGACTTTATGGTAGTGTGGAAAGGTTTCACATCCCTTTTTATGACTATGATGTGCTACTTCAAAGAAAGGGTTCTTAAATATTGATGGTTCAAAGTCTCCAACAAACCATCCTCCCTTAAAATCGTTTATGTTTGATTGTTTCATTCTAACTCCTGTATTCTAATTTGATGTCTGCCACCATCGAAACTATTTTCACGAGCAATTTTTAAATACCTAGCAAGAGTTGCTTGGTCTGTGCCCTTAGCAGGAATAGCAAAGAAGTTAGCACAGTTATGCCTGATGGACATCTCCATAGCATACTCATTATAAATCAATGCTGACCGAATACCTTTATACTTGTTAGCACAAATGTTCACACCCTGCCCTGACCTACAGAATCCAAATCCAAAGTGACAATCATTTTCCTGTATTGCCTTAGCAGCCTGAGCAATGTAATCTCTATAATCACAATCTTTATTCAAGATAGTTCCAAAATCAATATACTCTAAACTATTATGTTCAAGAAGTTCTTTGAATTGTTCCTTCGCCTCAAATCCAGAATGATCTGAACATAGAGCAATTGGTTTATCTCCAATCTTCTGTACTACATTATCCTTATAGAAATGATACTCATCAGGAGTTCCAAAGATATGCATCTTATCCACATCCTCAGTTACAATCTTCTTACCATCTTCAATGAGAACATTATACAGAGGTGAGATATAGAACTCATTCTTAGTTCTAAGATTTCTATCAATCATTTCTCTAGCATACTTACAGAAATCAGATCCTTTCTTAAATCCATAGATTCCTACACATGCATTCGGACTTATTGCTTTCTTCTCTGCCGTCTTAGTTACAATACCATTATTATCCAATTGAGCATAACTGTAATTGATAGAGTTAGATTTGAAAGTAAGAATCAATCCATCAGCATTCAATGTTTCCATCACATGAGGATTAAATACTGGACGGAATTCTATATCTAAAGTATGAATTACAAGTGGAGCATCGTTATTAATATACTCTTCAGCAAACAGACAACTACATACAGAACCTTCAGTCAATTGATCTAAAATTACTATCGTAATATCATCACCAAACTTCTTCTTGAGAAGTTCATCCATATGATGATTATATACATGCTCATCCCTGAGTACAAAGATTAAATTACAATCTTTATAATCAAGGCAATCTAACGATATATCAATCAGATGCTTATCTTTAATATTGATTATCTGCTTTGGAACTTTAAATCCTTCCTTGACGAAGCGACTCCCTAGACCTGCCATAGGGATTAGAATATTCGGTTTCATGTTGTGTAATACCTAAGAATTTCAGTAGTTTTACGATGTGCAAATTCAATCCAATCTCTTATATCATTATCTTCGCCTAATAATTTATACAGACAGCAAGCAGCAAACATATCACCTGCACCTAAAACGTTTACATTCTTCAATATATCACTCTCAGGCATTCTCCAATTAAACCTTTCCTTACCATTAGAAAAAATACTACCAGTTGCACTATGAAGTATCACCCATCCTTTAGTTGCTTCCACTAATCCATCAAAGTCATCACAATCCTCATCAGATATAAAAAGATAATCTATCTGAGGTAGAACCTCTTTCATTAGCGGTTTACCTACACATACATCTGCAGTGATTATACCATCAAGAGAAGATATAAATCTAGTGTCAGACATTTCATTTAAGTATAATAAATGATGCACCTTTGAATTATGGATCTTCGGAGTAATTTTTTTAAGATTTAATGTGCCTTTACTATATCTTGCTGCTGCCTCAGTATCAATATAGATTAGAGCATGTCCTATATCCATAGGAGACAATCCAATTTTCAAACTGCAATCTAATTCTAATAAAGCTTTCCATACATTTGCTATTGACCCAAGAGTTTTCTTTTCAGTCTCTCCCTCAAGTAAAGTATCAATAGTCAAATGACCATAGAGAGATATATCTTTCATTAGAACTTTTCCTTTATATCTAAATCATAGATTTTATCAACCACCTCCTCATACTTAAGTGAAGGTATCAAGTTAGATGACTCCAAGTATTCAAACAGGTGCATCAAAACATTATTACCACCATTAACAGGTAAACATTTTGCATTCTCTTTGACAATAGCAGGTGCATTCTGTACACAGATAGGATATCCTACCTTTCTCATAATACCTATATCAAATAAATCATCACCTATGAAAGAAGTATCTTCTGCACGACACTGATACTCATTCAATATATCTTCTAAGTAGTTTGCTTTATCACTATGAAATCCTTCTCCACGATTAGTGATAACATGAAGATTTCTATTCTCAAGTATACTTACATTATATCCATCACCAGTTAAAAATACTACATTCACTCCTGATGCACGAAACCTTTTTATCGATGTCCAATCTTTATCACAAAATGTTTTTAATTTTACTTCACCTTCACGATTGTAATATTTGATACCATCTGTCATGATACCATCAACATCAATAATCAAAAGTTTAATCATGTTTTCTTAAAACAAAAATTTGCTACACCAAGAACACCATAACCAGTTTCAGTTCTACTTATAGCATCATCTCTATTATAATCAACTTCTGATGTTAATGTCAACCCACACTCTTCAGCAGTCTTAACAATTACCTCTGGACTGATAAACTCTCCTACAGCATCTTGCTCAAATTTAATATCCGACGACACTAAAAAATATCCACCAGGTTTTAATATTCTCTTAACTGACTTAAATACACTTGCCCATCCATCATTAGTTGTACTAGTAAAATTAAAATGAGTTACAGAACAACTATCTAAAAATACATCAACCGTTTCATCTTCATATCCTTTAAGAAATTCTATAGCATCTTTCAATACCATGACGACTAAACTTTGGTATGGATGATTTACTCTAGTTAAATCAACACCTACAACATCATATCCTTGATGAGAGATTGCATGAGCTATAGGACCATCACCAACACCAAGATCAACAACCTTTATCGCAGGTCTTTTTACATCATCAAACATCATTAAACATGATGCCCATTTAACATAACAATCTTCCTTATACCAAAGAGAATCTGGTCTGTCTCCGTATCTTTTTCTTAAATTATTACTGTCGAGATAATTGTTAAAAGCAATTAAATCTTTATTAGTAATAATTTTATTTGTTATACTCATTTTTGATATTCAGAATTATCTTTTGCTAGATGTACTATCTTTGGTTCAAAATTACAATGCTGTTTGAATACTTCAGGGAATGCATACTCAGGTCCGAACGTATGTACCAATTCTTTTTTATCAAGATAGTATCTGTTAATGTGACTCTCATCATGCCATAGTGCCACGATATCTTTTTCTAGGTCACGATTAGTTCTTGCCTCTAACTCGTCTATCATATCACACACTTCGGGTGTTCTACCACCCCAGAAACATCCTTGATAATATATCTCAGGATTTTCTTTTGCATAATCAACATATGCTTCTGACCCTTTAGTTTGGTCGTATGCACCAGGTGGTTTATTATGTGGTTCCATACCAAGAGCATGACATGGATGATGTACACCAAACAAAGGTTTGTCTGGAAAGAATTCTTCCTCTGTAATAGTAGTTACGGGAATAGCATCAGCATCAATAAACACAACCCAATCGTTTTTATCAATCTCTTTCCTTGCCTTATTGATAATCTCAAACCTCTTGAGAGTAATATAGGGCCAGTTGAGATGCTCTTGATGATAATGAATAAGATTATCAGGTGTGTCATTCAATTCACCATCTGTGAATGCAAGTATAGTTTTCTCACTATTAGGTAGAAAATATTTTTCAATATTTTCATAGTATTGTGGCAGATAGTCTAGATATTTTCCTGTTCCAATAAACGTAATAGCAACTTTCATCAGATTCTCATCCAACTTTTAGGTGTTATATCACTAGTATCCTTATCTGCATTCTCTGAACCCCTAAACCAATCTTCTGGTGCAACTACTAATTCACTATCAGATAACCATGCTCCCCACCATGAGAAAGAACTGTTAGCAATGATGTGCCCCTTACACAAAGTCATTAAACACAGGTCAACGTAAGCACTATTCTCTTCTGCAACTAAAAATCTATCAGAAGCAAATAACTCCTGCTCGTTACACCAATCAGGATCATCAGAGAACACTACAATGGTAGAAGTTCTATCAAACTGCTTAAGTGCTTTCTCATAATATCCTAGATCAAGAGCACTATGATTAGGATTAGTAATATAATCTGTTCTACGAATATGTAAAGATACTGGTTCCTGTATTTCTGCCATCATTTCTTTACATGGGATGGATATGTCATCTCTAAACTCAAAGTCTTTCTTCAACTCATCTCTTATATGCTTGAAATATTTTTCTGTTTGAAAGAACCCTTGTAGGTCAACCCAATCAGGACAGTTATTAAATAAATCTTCGTTAAATGTAAAACTACCTTCTTGAACTACTGGTCTCTTCTTATCAATATATTGTAAATTTAACTGACTTGTATTAGATAACTTAAATGGTTGTAATAACAAATGCTGTGCAGCACCTTGACCCACAGCATGATAGTATTGATGATGGTCTTTCCACTCAGTTGTAGAGTTTGAGGGTGGAAGACAATATTCATATCCTCTATTTCTAGCAATACCTTTTAATGCTGCGAATTGGAACATCTGATTTCCCAATCTTCCAAGATGTCCAAGAGCATTAAAACCAATCATTATCTAATTTAATTTTTAATATTTAGGGTGGGAGGTAGGATTAAATGTAATACCTACAAGTGAGGGGCATTGCTACATTGAGTAGATTTTTACCGCACTGTATATGTCCCGATTGGTAAATCGATTCTGGAGACTCCTCCAGCGGCCACCACGCCTGACACATCACCTTAACCAGCCTTATGCCAGCAAGTTTATTCAGTCACTCCCGTGTTGGGTTCGTCAACTCAACAAATATATTATTGCATTAAAAAAGGGGTATGTCAACCCCCTTTTACATATTTGATGAAATCAAAACTTAGAAATCTAAATGATGATTGTCCTGCCCTGTCTCCTCATCATAATGAACTGGCATTTCATTAGCAAATGCAGGAACACTAGTCATCCAATCAATCAACTTATCAACTCTTTCTCCACCACCACCGCCACCAGATGCCCTTGCATCACACTTAGCAGCAATTTCTTTAACTGCTTTTTCAAGTGCTTGAAGTCTTGCTTCTACTTCTACATCATACTTTGACATTGATGCTCCGCTTGCTGATTTTCCTGCTGTACCTTTAAATGCCATGATCTTATTTTTATCTAATGTTATTTATTAAAATGAGTGATAGTGTGTATCTATATCACCATGTTCTATATTGTCTATACTTTCTATGTGACCATGATCAATATCAATGTGCCATTTCTTTTCAAGTGCAGTCGCAATTCTTTCAAGTGCTGATGCGATTCTGGTAAACTCCTCACTCATAATAATCACCTTTACTATAAGCAGGAACACCATCTGGATCTAACCATTTGGTGTACTCAAAGTCTTCCATAGCAGTGGTCAACTGCATACCATTATCACAAAGATACATGTCCTTGTATCTTCTAGTGTAACTATCCATCTTTTGAATGCGAAAGTCTGGTTTACCATTATCTAGAGTTCCAGACTCAACATAACGATAAGGAAATCTGTCAAGAAGAACGTTCATTTAAGTTAAGACCCCTAAGTCTTCTGCTATTACATCCATTAGTATATCATAATCCTCCAGTGGTTCGCCAGTAAATACCACAATTTCTTCCCTTTCGTAATATTTCTTAACCTTTTTATACAGTTTGGGGTTTTTTACATCAAGATATATTTCTTTTTTTACTGCTGACTCTAATGTTCTGAGATCTTTCTTAAACTTTGAAGTAAGCGTCATTGCTTTTTATGGTGACGGTAAGAGTATAAAGGATTAATTAAAACATGTCAAGTTTCGGCACTGCCTCCCTCAGTATGAAGACGAACGTACTCATCAGATGGAACTAATACTGCTTGTATTTGTCCATCTGTGACCGCAATCTTTTCTCCTTGTTCAACTCTTTTAATAATACTATCAGAATTTTTTACGTATTCTTCTATAGTAATAGTTTTCATTCGTTTAGGGTTGCTGCGTGATCTTTGTCAAACTGTTCTAAACCTTTATCGGTAAGAACATGTTGATACATTTTATGAAATACTGCTGTTGGCATGGTAACAATATCTGCACCATACTCAAAAGCTCTACCAACATCTCTCACTCCTCGAAGAGATGCTGCTAGAACTTCAGTAGTAACATCATGCCTTTGGAAAACGTTTGCAATATCTTTTACTAGGCACAACCCACCAAATGAATTGTCATCAACTCTACCTACGAATGGTGATACATATGCAGCACCTGCTTTTGCAGCAAGGATTGCTTGTGCTTGAGAAAATATAAGTGTTACGTTGACTTTTATATTATTTTCTGATAACTCTCTACATGCAGTAAGTCCATCTGGTGTACATGGGACTTTAATTGTAGCAACCTTACCAAATTTTTTGTGTAATCTTTTGCCCTCGGAAATCATATTAAGATCATTTCCAACGACCTCCATGCTTATGTCACGGAGTCCTAAGTCTTTTACTTCTTGGTAAACTTCTTCTGGATTTCTACCACTCTTTCTAATTAATGTAGGATTAGTTGTAAGACCATCGACAAGTCCAGTTTTGAATCCTTTTGCAATTTCAGATACTTCAGCAGTGTCTAAAAAGATTTTCATGATAATTGATTTGTATGAATTATATAGGCTACCCCTGCCACACAGCGTTAGGCATTTGCGAGGCAGGTGTCCGTAACATAAATGATACTACAAAATACAATAAAAACCAAGTGATGTTAAACAATAAGTTTTGATTCCAAAAAAATCTTCTAACCCTAACTGCTGTTGCAATATCTGTTTCAGAAAAATTATCTCTAAATTTTGCAACTCTCTCTACAATAAAAGCAACAACCAAACAGATAAACAATGGTATAAACCAAAAGTCTAGAAAGTTCATAATGAATAATAAAAATTCTTTCATTTTTTTAGTAGTGCTGGCACATCACCATCATCGTCATCATCATCTATAGAATCTTCCAACTTTGATTGCAATTCATTTATTCTTTCTTGCAATTTATTATATTCATCTATATCACATGACTTAGTTCCAAAATTAACCACCATTAATTCATCACCCTGTTTTACATCTCTCATCTCAGGATGAATAGATTTTGTAACTGTTCTTTTATTTTCACTAAATCTAAAATCTGTAAAGGAATTACTATCATTGCTGAACAAATTCCACCCTTGAGATATGGTTTTAATTGCCCAAAAGAGTAATCCAAACCAAATGATAAGAAATAGCGTATTGGTAACAGGGTTCATAACCTTGGTATCTTATTAAGAACAGGTGCTAAATCGTTTTCTACGATTTGAGTTGTTCTATCTGCTATTTTATCTATAATATTTACATCTAGTCCTACAAAAGGTGGAATAACTCCAAGAATACGAAGTAATCCATCAAGAAATAATGCAAGTGCGGTAAACCCTAATATCATACTGATAACAGTTGCCTCACGATTATGCTTCTCCATAGAAAGTCTATCGATTTCTCGTGCCTCTTCTACGGCAGCAGCAACCATCGCATCCACCTCTGCTTTGGTGTAACAGATACTCTTGATTTTATCTTCTGTCATTGTTGGCATAGATATGCTTCTATTATAGCAGGTGCGTCAAGTGATTATTTATAACAATATACTACATCATTTCCCTTATATGTGTGGAGGGTCTTTCCCCCATCTTTGCTTTCTTGTCCCTATCTAGTTGATATAATTTTGACATCATCTCTTGTTTTTTTTCAATATCACTCAACTTCTTATGGACTTCCTTGAGTTCTGACTCAATAGAGTGGTCTGTCATCTGGTTTTAAAATGCTTCTCCTAAACCTCCTTGTCTAAAGCTACACGACAAGTTGTTGATTTAAGTATTATTATTTATCTAATTTCAAAATTTAATCTGCGAATTTTACGCTTTCTTCTTTGCTCCTGCCATGCAAGATCAGAGTCGGTTAACCCTTCCTTTTTACTTATCTTCCTACTATCAGTTACGATAATAGTTTTAGATAAATCAGAGGCGGTAAAGGTATCACATTTTACCAAAAGCATATTTGGACAACCACAACTATGATCGCCCTCTTTAACTTCTTTATTGCATTGTTTGCATCTTACTACTAACATTGTTCTTTCATTTAACTCTACCATAATCATCTTCTAATCTAACTATATCATCCTCTCTACATTCTCCTCTCTGTACTTCTATAAACCATATACCATCATCTCCACCATTTAAACGATGAATTTGTTTAGGTGGAATGTAAGCAGATTCGCCAGATTTTATAGTTGATGTGATATCATCCTGTGTTATGGTTCCTACTCCTTCAAGGATAGTCCAATGTTCCTCACGATTATTATGATATTGTAAAGAAAATTGTTCGTTTGGTTTCACGAATATTCTTTTTACTTTATAATCAATATGTTCATCAAGAGTTAGATACCAACCCCACGGTTTAAATTCAAATTTTTTCATTCTGGATTTTGTTCTAATGATATGATGTCAAGGTGTTCTACATCATCTAATTCAATCCACTCCTCAAATTCTGCATAGAGTGCAATTTTTTCTCCGCATAGTTCGGATGATTCTATTTTATCAATAGCCCACTCTCTTGCATGTGCGACTATTTCATCAGTCGTCTTTGGTTTCATAGTAATCTTTTCTGAAATATCTTGAGAGGATGTTGCTATTATAGAACTTTGGCGTTCCGTCGTCAAGTTGTTCTGTGAGGACTCTATTCGTAAATAGTTGCCTGGTTTCTTCGTAGTTTGTTTTACCTTTACTAGCATGTAAAGATAAGATAGTTCTACTAAAGTATTCTCTACCCAATTGTTGAATTTCTTCTTTAAGTTCTGGACAAGATCCATAATATTTTTTCCAATCAGATTCAGATTTTACTTTACGTTTTTTTCCTTTAGGAGTTCTGAATTGCCAGAAATATTTTCTACCAATATATTGACGACCATTTTTATTATTTGTTATGCAATAAACAAATCCATAAGAATCTCCAATGTCACTAGATTCAAATACTTTTGAATCATATCTCCAAGGATTCTCATACTTAATAGTCATACTCGTCAAGGACATCCAATGCATTATTTAGAATGCGTTGAGCTGCCCCTCTTTGACGTGCATCCCATTCAGGATACCAACTATGATTTGCAAGACCTGCTTTCATTTGATCAAGTCTTGCAGCCATATCTATCTTTTTTAATCTGCCGTTCATGTATTCAGGATAATTAGGGAAAGGTGGAGAAGGTCTCATACACTTTCCTTTATTTAATCACAAACTATAATTTAAAACCACTAAATGTGTCCTTTTTGACATCTTGTTTGATTCCCCCCACAACATATGACTCAACTTCTGTCTCCTGTGGTGCTACCTGTAGACCCTTAGAACTAATCCAATGCTCTGTCCAAGGTAATGGATTGTTCTTTGCTGGTATATCATATAAAGGTTTCAATCCAATGGATCTTAATCTGCGATTTGCAACCCATTCAACATACTGCTGAAGTAACTTATCATTCAATCCAATCATACTACCATTCTTAAACAAGTAATCTGCCCACTTCTTCTCTTCATTTACGCATTTATCAAACATTTGATAGGTCCATTCCTCTTCTTCCTTTGCTATGACTTGCATCTCTGGGTCATCACCCTTTCTCCAATTGTTTAAAATATTTTGAGTGATGGCAAGATGTTGGTTCTCATCTCTGGCGATGAGTGATATAATTTTTGCTGATCCCTCCATGAGTTTGAGTTCACCGAAAGCGAAAGAGCAAGCAAAAGATACATAAAAACGAATACCTTCCAAGATGTTGACATTAGCTACTGCACGATAAAGTTTGCGTTTTACCTCTTTCATTTCTAAAACAGGTAAGGATGTATCTAAAGTTGGATCATAATTTTGCCATAAATTACTTTGACCCCACTGCTGTGCTTCATTCAAGAAGTCATCATAGGAACCCGTAACTGTAGCAGCACGTTCTAGAATACGTGGGTCATTGATAATAGTATCAAATACTTCAGAAGGATCTGCATATACATTCTTAATCACATAGGTGTATGATCTGCTATGAATCATCTCCATAAAAGACCAACACTCCATACATGCCTCTAACTCAGGTAGAGAACAGTAAGGTAAGAAAGCCATACCAGGAGCACGGCCTTGTACACTATCAAGCATGATCTGGTATTTAAGATTGCTTGTATAGATGTGCTTTTGTTCTGGACGTAATGTTTGATAGTCTCCACGGTCTTTCTGTAACGAAACTTCTTCTGGTCTCCAAAAATATCCTAACTGGGATTTAGTTAAATTCTCAAACTGAGGATACTTAAAATTATCATATCTTTGAACTCCTAGAGGAGCACCAAAGAACATAGGTTGTTTTTTAGTATCAACATCTTCAGTATTGAAGACGGTCATGCCCTTCACCTTTGTCATAGGTTTTTGCTCTGTAGATGAGATTTTAAATTGCACAGGATTCACACTCCTCCTCGTCTGCTTGGTCTAGTTCATCAAGTAAATTATTTAGTTTTGATTTACCCTGAATACCAACATCATCAGTATTAGGAATTGATAAATCAACTTCATCGGTTTTATTATCGTAAGTGTTCTGATAATAAGAAGTTTTCCAACCGTACTTATATGTAGTTAAAAAATCATTTGCCATAACACTAGTAGGAACCTCTGAACCGTCATAATGTTGCGGGTTATAAGACCAATTACCACTGATAGCTTGGTCAAAGAACTTCTGCATCACTGCTACTACGTTGATGTAACCAGTGTTGTCCTTCATGTCCCATAATAAAGTATAATTATTCTTGAGAGTATTATAAGATGGAACAATTTGTTTGAGTGGTCCTTTCTTAGACTTCTTAACTGAAAGATAATCTCTTGGTGGTTCAATACCATTAGTTGCATTGCTAACAACTGATGATGATTCAGAGGGCATCTGTGCTGACAAGGTTGAATGTCTTAACCCATGCTTAAGAATAGATTTTCTAAGAGATTCCCAATCGTGTTCTAATGGTTGAGAACAAATTTCATCTACATCTTTCTTATAGGTATCAATCGGTAAGATACCATCAGAATATTTGGTGCGACCAAAGTTTTCACAATGACCTTTTTCTTCTGCTATCTTATTTGATGTTTTTAAAAGAAAATATTGAAAGGATTCTGACAACCCATGTATCGCATCCCATGCCTCCTGTGATTCATATTTAAATCCCAGTTTAGCCAAATAATGTGCTAAACCAATAAATCCTACTCCAAGACTTCTACGTGCCTTTGTAGCGATTTCTGCTGCCTTTACAGGATACTTCTGATAGTCTATCAATTCTTCTAATCCTCTGACAGACAAATCACATAATTCTTCTAGTTCTTTGTCTGAATTTATCTTACCAACATTGACTGCTGAAAGAATACATAATGCAATTTCACCAAGATGATCATCAATATGTTGTATAGGATAAGTCGGTAAAGTAATCTCTTGACATAGGTTACTCATTTCTACTTTATCTTTAAAGGAAGAATGACTATTACAATGATCTATATTCATAATATAGATACGACCAGTTTCTGCTCTTTCCTTTAATATGTTGAGGATAAGTTCGTGTGCTCCAATTGTTTTTCTTGGGACGGATTCATCTGATTCGTAACGGCAATATAAGTCATCAAACTTATCGGTCCCAAAACTCTCATACAAGCCAGGACAATCATGAGGGGAAAATAACGAGATTTCTTTATTTTGGAGAAAACGTTCATAGAAAAGTTTTGAGATCTGAATTGAGTAGTCTAATTTGCGAACACGATTATCTTCAGTTCCTTTATTATTTTTAAGGACAATTATGTCTTCGATTTCTTGGTGCCAGATTGGGAAGTGGACAGTTGCTGATCCACCACGGATGCCATTTTGAGTGCAGCATCTGACAGTGCTTTCAAACTTTTTGAGGAACGGGACAACA
>Ga0160422_10000223_pt1 | contig 32629 bp, 36 predicted proteins | sample Fk160mmetaG_FD_108192 | JGI IMG/M metagenome (GOLD analysis project Ga0160422, IMG submission 108192) | Marine microbial communities from the Central Pacific Ocean - Fk160115 60m metaG | ecosystem: Environmental > Aquatic > Marine > Oceanic > Photic zone | place: The Central Pacific Ocean...
AGAAAGAAAATTTTTGATGTACATTTAAAGCCCTTAAAATTAAAAAAGGGCTTGGATGTTAATTTTTTAGCTAGACAAACTCCAGGATTTAGTGGAGCAGATATTGCTAATGTATGCAATGAAGCTGCATTAATTGCAGCAAGAAAATCTAAAAAAACTGTAGATAAAGAAGATTTTTTAGATGCAGTTGACAGAATAATTGGAGGGTTAGAAAAAAAATCAAAAATCATTTCTCCAAATGAAAAGAAAACAATTGCATATCATGAAGCCGGGCACGCTACTGTAAGCTGGATGCTAGAACATGCCTCGCCTTTAATAAAAGTAACTATTGTACCTAGAGGAAAATCTCTAGGAGCTGCATGGTATCTTCCAGAGGAAAGACAATTAACTACGACGGAGCAAATGTTAGATGAAATATGTACTGCAATGGGGGGAAGAGCAGCTGAAGATATATTTTTTGGTAAAATTTCTACTGGAGCATTATCAGATTTAGAAAAAGTAACAAAGATGGCTTATGCCATGGTTAGTCTTTATGGACTTAGTAAGAATATTGGAAATATTTCATATTACGACTCTTCAGGGCAGCAATCTGGTTTTACTAAACCTTATTCTGAAGAAAGAGCACAAAATATTGACAAAGAAGTAAGCGCTATTTTAGACAAACAATATAAAAGAGCCAAACAGATTTTAACTAAATATAAAGAAAAAGTTGAAAACCTTGGTTCTTATCTATTGACTAAAGAGGTTATTTTTAAAAATGACCTAGAAAAGATTTTTGGTCCTAGAAAATGGAAATCTTATGAAGAAGAAAGATTAAATAACTTAGAAAAAGAAAAGGATCAAAAAAAATAGACCCTTTAAAATGATAAAAGTTTATAGTAGTAACAATCCCAATCAAGCCATAATAATCAAACAGATGCTTGAAGAAAATGGCATCAATGTTGTTCTTTTAAATAAGCAAGACTCATCTTATTTAATGTTTGGACCTATCGAATTATATGTTCATGAAGAAGAAATTAATCAAGCAAAAAAACTTCTTGAAAATTAACAATGAAAGAAAAAATTAATAGATTTTTTTTTGGTATACTTTACGTTATCATTCTTTGGCTTTGCACATCATATTCATTTTTAACTTTCAAATTACTTTTTGGATTAATTGCAATAATTTCCCTGTATGAAATTTATAAAATGAGAAAAAATAAATCTAAATTATTTCCTATTATTTTTGTACTAATACCATTTGTAATAATCCAAATGTTTAATTTAAATGATAATACAAATGAAAATTATGATCCATCTATTATATTATTTATGTTCATACTTGTTTGGACATTTGATAGCTTTGCTTATGTATTTGGTGTCAATTTCGGAAAAAATAAAATTATGCCATCTATATCGCCAAAAAAATCATGGGAAGGGTTTTTCGGTGGACTAGTATGCACTGTAATTATTGCACATATTATCACCAAAAATATTGATGTAAATAAAGTTTATATTATGGTTGTGAGTATTATAACTCCATTTACAGCTTCATTAGGAGATTTTATAATTTCTTATTATAAGAGAGCTGCTAAAGTAAAAGATTCAGGAAAAATTATTCCAGGGCATGGTGGAATACTAGATAGAATGGATGCATTTATTATAACAATACCTGTTTTTTATATTTTAATTAATTTATTATGAAAATTCATAAAGAAGGTTATAAAACAATAAGAAATGAAGTAATTACCTTATTACTTATTAACTTTTTAATTTATTTAATATTTTATGAAGCTTTGCAATATTTTGCAATTGGATCATCAATTATTCTGGCTTTATCTATTTATTTCTTTAGAGTTCCTAATCGTATTTTTAAAAAAAATAATAATGCAATTTATTCCCCCTGTGATGGAAAAATTGTAGTTATTGAAGAAACATTAGAAAATGAATTTTTTAATGATAAAAGAATACAAGTTTCAATTTTCATGTCTCCATTAGACGTTCATTATAATCTCTTTCCAATATCTGGGAAAATTATATATGAAAAGTATCATAAAGGAAAATATTTTTTTGCATGGAATCCAAAATCATCAACAAACAATGAAAGAAATACGATTGTAATAAAAAATGATAAAATAACAATCTTATGTAGACAAATAGCTGGTGCTCTTGCCAGAAGAATTATTAGCTATGCTAAATCCAAGAATACTGTAAAAGCTTGCGAGGAGCTTGGATTTATAAAGTTCGGATCAAGAGTAGATGTTTTTTTACCAAAAGACAGTATAATAGATGTGAAAATTGGTGATAAAGTAAAAGGGGGACAAAGTATAATTTCTAAATTAGATTAAATTATATTTTATTACTATATTTGTTAAATAAAATAATTAAATTATGAAAAAAATAATAATCAGCTTATTTAGTCTTATTTTTATTTTTGGTGTATCGTCTGCTTTAGCTTGTAATACATGTGGTTGCCAAAAGAAAAAAGTGATAAAAAAGGAAGTGAAATCTTGTTGTTCATCTAAAAGCAGTAAGTCTTCATGTGACAAGAGTTCAAAATCTTGTTGTTCATCTAAAAGTAGTAAGTCTTCATGTAAAAAGAGTTCAAAATCTTGTTGTTCATCTAAGAACAATATTAAAGGTAATAACTATAGCAAGAAAAATAATTATAATAAAAAAACAAGCTGTAGTAAATCACAAAAATCATGTTGTAGTAAAAAAACAAAAAACGATTCAGCTACCAAAAAAGATAATTCAGTTGTAGTGAAAAAAACTGAATAACTTTAACTTAACTACTATAAGGCCACACTTGTTGTGGCTTTTTTTTTATAAAAAAATGGATTTCGTAAATAAAAATATAGTTAGATATGCTGAAGAGCATAGTAAAAAAGAAACAAAATTACTGAGTGAAATTTATCGAGATACCTGGACAAAAGTTTTAAATCCAAGGATGCTTTCAGGCCATATTCAAGGAAGAATTTTATCTATGATAAGTAATATGGTTAAACCTAAAAATATTTTAGAAATTGGAACTTATACAGGATATAGTGCATTATGTTTAGCTGAGGGCTTAAATTTGGAGGGTAAACTACATACAATTGACATTAATGAAGAGCATATAAATATTGCCAAAAAATATTTTAAAAAATCAAAACATAAAAATAATATCATTACACATACAGGAAATGCCTTAGATATTATTCCTAATTTAAATACAGAATTTCAATTAGCTTTTATTGATGCTGATAAACAGAATTACTGTAAATACTTTGATTTATTAATTGATAAAATGGTTAAAAACAGTTATATAATAGCAGATAATGTATTATGGAGCGGAAAAGTTATCCAAAATGATATGGATTTAGAAACAAAGTCTTTAGACACCTACAACAAAAAAGTATATAATGATAAGCGACTTGAAACAGTTCTTCTCCCTATAAGAGATGGCTTAATGATTAGCAGGAAAATAATATAGGTATATTTACAATGAGTATATTTAATAATTTTGAAGTTGCATTTAAAGACAAATCTAATTATGATTTAAATAGAGCTTATTTTCTTTTTAAAATTATCAGCTTACCTTATATTTCTAAAATACTTATAAGTGTAGTTAAATTAGCAATATCACTAAAGCTTCCTATTGAATTTTTTGTTAAAAAAACAATTTATAGCCACTTTTGCGGAGGAGTATCTGTAGAAAAAAGTCAAAGTACAATTGATAAACTTTGGGAATCTAATATTGGAACTATTCTTGACTTTTCTGCAGAAGGAAAAGAAAAAAAAGCAGATTTTAATAGAGTATTAAATGAAACCCTATTATCCATAAAAAAAGCAAAAGAATTACAAAGTATCCCTTTTGCTGTTTTTAAGACTACTGGATTAGTTAGATTTTCATTATTAGAAAAAATAAGTTCTGGAGAAAAATTAAATATAAGTGAAAATGAAGAGAGAGAAAATTTTATAAAAAGATTTTATAAAATTTGTGAAGAAGCAAGCAAAAATAATGTCTCGGTTTTTATTGATGCTGAAGAAAGCTGGATACAAAATGCTATTGATGATATTGTATTAAAAATGATGCTTAAATTCAATAGGAAAAAAACTATTATTTTTAATACCATACAGCTTTACAGAAATGATAGGATAAATTACCTAAAAAAAATAATAAAAACTGCCAGTCAAAAAAAATTTAAAATTGGTGTAAAGCTTGTAAGAGGAGCATATCATGAAAAAGAAATAGAAAGAGCTATAGAAAAAGGGTACAAAATTCCTGTACACACCAAAAAAGAAGAAACAGATAAAGATTTTAATGAAGGGTTGAAAATATGTATTAAAAATTTAGATATAATTTCATTATGCGCGGGTACACATAATGAAGAAAGCTCACAATTTCTTATTGATTTAATGTCAAAATATAAAATTAAGAAAAATGATAAAAGAGTTTACTTCTCACAATTGTTAGGGATGAGCGATAACATTTCATATAATTTATCAAAGCAAGGTTATAATGTAGCAAAATACGTGCCATACGGACCTGTAAAAGACTTATTACCATATTTAATAAGAAGAGCTGAAGAAAACACTTCAATTTCAGGACAAATGGGAAGAGAGTTAAAAAATATTATTTTTGAAAAAAAAAGAAGAAAAAATCATTAAATATTATTTGTTATTTTTTTTCTTATAAAGTAAATTACAACAAACATTATTAACAGAACAACCAAAATAATTATATAAGAGCTTTTATATGATTTGGATGAAATATTAACACCTATATCAAGTTTCACAAAATCAGTAAAGGTCATTATCCTTTCTCCCCCCTGCTCCTTTATTATTTCATTATCGTAAAAATTACAGTATAATCTCCAGTTTGATTTTTCAAAATAATTATGAACTCTAATAAAAATAACTCCTCCATTTTCAATGTTAATAGTTGTAAAAGTATCCTTTTCCCAATTGATATTGTCAATGTACTGATTATCTCCCTTTAGAAATTTTTTGTGCGTAATTTGTAATTGGTCTTTAGAAAAATGATTTTTTAATTTATTATTAAAAACTTTAATTTTTTCACTATTTGAATATGTATCAAAATTTTGTGAAAAATTTAAGATATATGAATTTGTATCTAGAAAAGGTAAAACCTCTTTTGATATTGATGTATCAACACAATAATATATACTTGCTTCTAATCTTTTGGGCATAACATTTTCTAAAACAAATTTTTGTGGATAAGAATCCTTGTCAGATAAATCATGATTCACCCAACAATTTTCTAAAAACATAGAAATATCTTCCTCATCTGAAACAAAATAATTAAACTCCTTTGATAATAACAATTGGCCAACTATTCTCTTATCAGAGTCAAAATAATTTAAATAAGCAAAAAACGTATTTTTTAACTTATTTTCTGGACTTAGAAAAGCAAGAAAAATTAAACTTAATAAAGCACCCAATCCAAATAATGATAATCTTCTAGTCATAATAATATTTAAATATCCAAAATTAAGTTTAAATCTGTATATGATATATTAAAATTCTTACTTAAAACTGCATTTGTCAATAAACCTTTGTGAGCATAAATTCCATTTCTTAAAAAATCATACTTACGTAAAGAGTTTTCTAGACCTCCTTCTTCTCCAATAGACAATAAAATTGGTGTTAATGTATTGCTTATAGCTATTGAAGCAGTTCTTGCAACTCTAGATGCTATATTTGGAACACAATAATGAATAACGTCATGCTTTAAAAAAACCGGGTTATTATGACTTGTTACTTCAGAAGTTTCAAAACAACCTCCCTGATCAATACTAACATCGATAACTACAGCACCTTTCTTCATTTTCATAACCATATCCTCAGTTACAATACATGGAACTCTACCGCTGCCAACCTGTAAAGCAGAGATAACAACATCAGCTCTTTGTAATGCTTTCATTAAGATTTTGGGTGCTAAAGATGATGTGCTTATTCTTTGATTAATATTATTTTGTAAACGTCTGAGTTTAGAAACAGAATTATCAAAAACAATCACTGATGCTCCAAGCCCTAAAGCAGTTCGGCATGCATATTCTCCTACAGTTCCCGCTCCAATAACTACGACATTCGTTGGAATAATTCCGGAAATGCCGCCTAACATTAATCCTTTACCCTTATTAATATTTGAAAGATATTCTGCTGCAATTAACAAAGAAGTATTTCCGGCAATTTCACTCATGCTTCTAACGATAGGAAGTTTTCCTTGATTATCTTTGATGAACTCAAAACCAAAAGCAGTGATATTTTTTTTATTAATTTTATTAAAAAATTCAGCAGATTGAATATTCATCTGAATTGCAGATATTAAAATCTGATTTTGGGACATTAAATCTAATTCTTTATTAGTTGGAGGCTCTATTTTTAATACATAAGAAGCTTCTAACACTCCCTTTCTATTAGAAATTGTAGCTCCCATATCAGAATACATTTTGTCACTAAAATTCGCTGATTTACCTGCACTTTCTTCAATAATTACTTCATGACCGTTCTTTACTAGTAAACCAACAGCATCAGGTGTTAAACTAACTCTATTTTCTTGCATAGATGATTCTTTGGGTATACCAACGTATAATTTTTTAAAATTAGGCTTTATTTCTAGCATTTCTTCTTTGGGTATTAAATCCAAAGAACCATAAATATTTTGTTTTTCCATAATTTAATTTAGAATTTCAATTAATCTTGTATTTGATTTAACACTTATGTTGATTTTAACCATATTTTTATTCAAAAAACTATTGACCTTTTCTGGCCATTCAACAAAACAATAGTTGTTGCTTAAAAAATATTCCTCACAACCTAAGTCAAAAGCTTCATATTCATTATTTAGTCTATAAAAATCAAAATGATAAATTTTACCATATTTTTCAGAGGTATATTCATTTACTATTGAAAACGTAGGGCTACTAACATTATCTAGTACACCTAATTGCAAAGATAGTTCTTTTATTAATGTAGTTTTTCCAGCCCCCAAATCTCCAAAAAAGAGGAATTTTCTTTCCACTGAGTACTTATTTAGTATTTTTTTCGCAATATCCTTTAATTGATCTATATTTTTGCAAACCAACTTCATTATTTTGTTTTTAATGTAATTATGGGAATCAACATTTCTTCTAACGAAACACCACCATGCTGATACGTGTTTTTATATAAATTAGCATACTTATTAAAATTATTTTGATAAATAAAATACATATCCTCTTTTGCAAAAATATATTTACTACTTATATTTTGACTGGGTAAATAATAATCAGAAGGATTAGTAATTTCAAAGACATCATTTTTGTTGTAATTTAAATTTTTACCTTGCTTATATCTTAGGTTGGTATTTACATCTTTGTCACCTATTATTTTAACTGGCTTTTTAACATTTATTGTACCATGGTCAGTCGTAATAATGACATTTGCATCCTTTTGTGAAATTTTATTTAAGAGTTCATATAATGGAGAATGTATAAACCAAGAAGCAGTTAAAGAACGATATGCAGAATCATCATCTGCTAACTCTTTTATCATCTTCATATCAGTTCTTGCATGCGAAAGCATATCAACAAAATTATAGACAATAACATTTAAAGAATTATTATGAAGATTTGCTACTTGACTAACAATCTTTTTTCCTGCAGCTATGTTAGTAATTTTATTATAACTATATTTATAATCTGATTTTCCAATTCTTTTAAGATTTTCTTTAAGAAGAGTATTTTCAAATAAATTTTTACCTCCCTCTTCTTCGTCATTTTTCCACATATTTGGAAATATCTTTTGAATTTCTGAAGGAAGTAAACCTGCAAAAATTGAATTACGTGAATATTGCGTGGATGTGGGAAGAATACTTGTATATAGATTATCTTCAATAATATTAAAATCGTGTAAAAGATTAGGCTTTATAGTTTTCCACTGATCATATCTCAAATTATCGATCAGAATCATGTATGTGGGTTTATCAAAAGACATTAAGGGTGAAACTTTTTTTCTGATAATGTTGTGAGACATTAAAGGTGAGTTATTACCTCTCACCCATTCTTGATAATTGTTTTTAACAAACTTAAAAAATTGGGAATTAGCATCAGCTTTTTGCATTTCTAATATTTGCTCAACACTATTTACATTAGACAAGCTTAACTCCAATTCCCAATAAACTAATTTCTTAAAAATATCATACCACTCATTTATACTTTTAGTTGATGATATTTGCGAGCTAATCTTTCGAAAATCTTGCTGATATTTCATTGTAGTTTTTTCTTCAACTAACCGACTTGAATCAATATTTTTTTTAATAGCTAGTAAAATTTGATTAGGATTAACTGGCTTAATTAAATAATCGGAAATTTTTGCACCTATAGCTTCTTCCATAATACTTTCCTCTTCACTTTTAGTAATCATTACTACAGGAATATCTGGAAATTTTTCATTTATAATTGATAATGTCTCTAGACCAGACAAACCAGGCATATTTTCATCTAAAAAAATTAAATCATAAGTTTTATTTTTTAAAAAATCAAGTGCATCACCACCACTTGTAGCTGGTGTTAAATTATATCCTTTTTCTTTTAAATATAATATATGAGAATTCAATAAATCTATTTCATCATCTGCCCAAAGTATATTTATCATATTAATTAAATTAAGTTATATAAAAATAAAAACAAAATACGTTATTTGCGTTATGAAAACACAAAAAAAAGATAAAATTATAAACGATCCAGTCTATGGATTTATTTCATTAGAAAATAGTTTAATTCTAAAACTAATTGATCATCCTTATTTTCAAAGACTAAGAAAAATTAGTCAACTGGGACTATCACATCTAGTATATCCAGCAGCAACACATAGTAGATTTAGTCATGCACTAGGTTGTATGCATCTAATGGAAAAAATAATATATCAATTAAAAAGCAAAGGACATATAATATCAAAAATAGAATCACAATCCTTGAAAATTGCCATTTTGTTACATGATATTGGTCATGGGCCATTTTCACATGCTTTAGAAAACTCGATAGCTAAGGAGATATCACATGAGGATCTTTCATTATGCTATATGAAATATCTTAATAAAGAATTTAATGGTGAATTAGAAATTGCAATTGATATTTTTCAAAATAAATACGAAAAAAAATATCTACACCAACTTGTTTCATCTCAATTAGACATGGACAGACTTGACTACCTTAAAAGAGATAGTTTTTTTTCTGGTGTTATTGAAGGTAATATTGGCACTGATAGAATAATAAATATGATGAATATTTCAAACGATTTATTAGTTGTTGAAGAAAAAGGAATCTATTCAATCGAAAAATTTCTAATTGCTAGAAGAATCATGTATTGGCAAGTATATTTACATAAAACTGTTGTTGCAGCTGAAAATATGTTAATTAAAATATTAAAAAGAGTTAAATATTTAATTATGAACGCTTCAAATATTTATGTTACTAAATCCTTGGAGATTTTTCTCAAAAAAGATTTTACTATTGAACAATTTAATCAAAATTCAAATTTATTAAAACATTTTTCACAGTTAGATGATTATGAATTATACACATGTTTAAAATATTGGGAATCATGCGATGATTTTGTATTATCGAATTTATCTAAAAGATTAAACAATAGAAATCTACTTAAAGTTAAAATATCTAACAATCATATAGCAGATGTAACTAAAAACAAACTAATTAAATTATTTTGTAAAAAACATAATTGTTCGAAAGATGAAGCTTTGTATTTTATATTTTCGGATAAATTAACTAACGATTTATATAGCAATAAGTCTAAAATTAATATTTTACTTAAAAATGGGGAAATTAAAGATTTTGCGATTGCATCAGATCAATTTAACTCAACAATATTAAATAAAACCATAAACAAATATTTTTTGTGTTACTGCGAAGAATAGAAGTAAGGCAACAAATTAAATTTTTTAAATTTGTAAAATGAATTACAACGCGGAAGAAATAGCGTCAATTATAGATGGGAAAATAATAGGTAATCCAAAAGTAAAAGTACAATCTGTTGCTAAAATTGAAGATGGAAAAAAAGGAGACTTATGCTTCTTAGCTAATGAAAAGTACAAAAACTATATTTACACAACAAAAGCTTCAATAATTATTGTTAACAATTCATTAAGATTAGATAATAAGATTAAATCAACTCTAATTGTAGTAAATGATTCATATTCTTCATTCAGTAAGTTACTAGAAATATATAATAAAATAAAATTTAATTATGTTGGTATATCAAATTATACTGATATAAGTCAAAATACTAAGTTAGGAGATAATATTTATGTAGGATCTTTTACAACCGTATGTAAAAATGTAAAAATTGGAAATAATGTAAAAATACATCCTAACTGCTACATTGGTGAAAATGTTACAATAGGTAACAACTGTATACTTTTTCCAAATGTTGTAGTTTATCATGATTGTAATATTGGTAATAATACAATTATTCATTCTGGTGCAATTATAGGATCAGACGGATTTGGATTTGCTCCAAATAAGCATAATAATTATAAAAAAATAAGTCAAATTGGCAACGTTAAAATTGAAGATGACGTAGAAATTGGTTCTAATACAACAATTGACAGAGCAACAATGGGATCTACAATTATACGAAAAGGTGTAAAACTTGATAATTTAATACAAATTGCTCACAATGTGGAAGTTGGAAATAATACAGTAATTGCTGCACAAACTGCAATAGCTGGATCAACAAAAATAGGTGAAAGATGTATGGTAGGTGGTCAAGTTGCTATTTCTGGACATATATTAATTGCAGATGATGTTAAAATTGCTGGTCAAAGTGGTGTTGCTAATAGTATTAATAAAAAAGGTGCAATTCTTCAAGGCCCAATGGCATTCAACATCAAAGAATTTCAAAGATCGTACATTATTTTTAAGAAATTGCCAGAGATATACAAAACTTTAACTTCAATACAAAAACAGTTTAATGAGTGATTTTCAAAATACAATAAAAAACACTATAAACTTCTCTGGTGTTGGAATTCATACTGGAGTATTTACTAATATGAAATTAAAGCCAGCTAAAGAAAATTATGGTATAAAATTTATTCGTGTTGACAAAGACAAAAATTTAGAGATTGAAGCAACTGTTGACAACTTATTTACAACCAATCGTAGCACATCTTTAATAAAAAATAATCTTGAAGTTCATACTGTTGAACATATTCTTGCCTCCATTACAGGTAATAAAATAGATAATATTAAAATTGAAATTGATAATAAGGAAATTCCTATTTTAGATGGAAGTTCATTAGATTTTAGTGAACAAATTAAGAAAACCGGTATTAAAAAACAAAATGCAATAAGACAATATTTTGTAATTCCAAGAAAAATATCCTTTAAAGATGAAAAGACTGGAAGCGAGTTAATTGCAATTCCTGACTCAAATTATAAAATCGATGTTCAAATAGACTATAACTCAAAAAAACTTGGCATTCAAAAAGCATCACTAAATAATTTATTTGAGTTTAATTCAGAAATATCTTCAAGTAGGACATTTTGTTTTCTTCACGAATTAGAAGAAATGATTGATAAAAATTTAGTTAAAGGAGGAGATTTAAACAACGCAATGGTTATCGTAGAGAATTCTATTTCTAAAACTAAATTAAATAAAATAAAAGAAGTATTTAATAATCCAAAAATCAATATTAACAAAAACGGATATTTAAATAATATAACTCCAAGATTTAATAACGAACCTGCAAGACACAAATTATTAGATGTTATTGGAGACTTATGTTTAGTTGGGTTGCCAATTAAAGGAAAAATAATTGCAATCAAACCTGGTCACAAAAATAACACTAAATTTGCAAAAAAATTAAGAAAAATTATGAAGGAACAGAAAGATAAAACTGCACCCATGGTTGATTTTAATAAATCCCCACTATACGATAAACAAAAAATAAAATCTATATTACCGCACAGAGAACCTTTTTTATTTATTGATGAAATAAGAGAAATTGGTGATGATTACATAATAGGCGTTAAATACGTTAAAGCAGAAGAAGAATATTTTAAAGGTCATTTTCCTAGTGAACCTGTGATGCCTGGAGTGTTACAATTAGAAACAATGGCTCAGACAGGTGGTGTATTGATATTAAATACTGTCAAAAATCCACAGGACTATTTAACGTTTTTTATGAAAATAGATAACGCAAAATTCAAAAGAAAAGTAATTCCTGGTGATACAATTATTTTTAAACTCAAATTAATATCTCCAATTAGAAGAGGATTGTGTCATATGAGAGGTACGGGCTTTGTAAACAATAAAATTGCTGTTGAAGCTGATTTATTAGCACAAATTGCCCCTAAAAAAGATTTATAATGCACCAACCACTTGCATACATACACTCAGATGCCAATGTGGCAAGAAATGTTGTTATTGATCCATTTGTTACTATTGAAAAAAATGTTGAAATTGGAGAGGGAACATGGATAGGAAGTAATGTGACAATAATGGAAGGAGCAAGAATTGGAAAAAATTGCAGAATCTTTCCTGGTGCAGTTATATCAGCGATACCTCAGGATTTAAAATTTAAAGGAGAAAAGTCATTAACTATTATTGGAGACAAATGTACTATTAGAGAGTGTGCTACAATAAATAGAGGAACATCTGCTAGTGGCAAAACTATTGTTGGAAATAACTGCTTAATTATGGCTTATGCACATATTGCTCATGATTGTATTATTGGAGACAATTGTATAATAGTTAATAGTGTTGCATTAGGAGGACATGTAACAATTGGAGATTTTGCAATAATTGGAGGATTATCTGCAATACACCAATTTGTTAGCATTGGTAAACATGCAATGGTTTCAGGAGGATCTTTAGTAAGAAAAGATGTACCTCCATATGTAAAAGCAGCAAGAGAACCATTATCATTCGTTGGAATAAATTCTATAGGACTTAGAAGAAGAGGATTTAATGAGGAAAAAATAAAAGAAATACAAGAAATATTTAGAATTTTGTATCAAAAAAACAATAATAATACTCAGGCAATATTAAAAATAGAAACAGACATTGACGCCTCTTTAGAAAGAGATGAAATTATTTCTTTCGTACAAAATTCAGGAAGAGGTATAATGAAAGGATATAATCAAAAATAATTTATGGCAACAACAGCAGACTTTAGAAATGGACTTTGTTTTAATCTCAACGGAGAACCTTGGAAAATCGTATCATTTCTTCACGTTAAACCTGGAAAAGGACCAGCTTTTGTTAGAACAAAAATTAGAAATTTAAATACTGGAAGACTTCTAGAAAATACTTTTACTTCAGGGGTAAAAATTGATGTAATAAGAGTAGAAAACAGAAAATACCAATTTTTATACTCAGAGGGTAATGATTATCACCTTATGAATAATGACGATTACGAACAACTAATGATGCAAAAAGATTTTATTGAAAACGTTGAATTTTTAAAAGAGGGGGAAAATATCGAGGTTCTTTTTCATGCTGATAAAGGAATTCCTTTATCAGCTCAGGTTCCTACACATGTAATACTTGAAATTACATTTACTGAACCTGGCTTAAAAGGAAATACAGCAACAAATGCTACCAAGCCTGCTACAACCGAAACAGGAGCAAAAATAAATGTACCTCTATTTATAAATGAAGGCGATAAAATTAAAATAGATACAATCAAAAAATCTTATATTGAAAGAATAAAATAATGAATAAGACTCATAACTTTTCAGCAGGTCCATGTATTCTACCTAACAATGTTCTAAAACAAGCATCAAACTCAATAATTAATTTTGATAATGATTTATCATTGATTGAAATATCACACAGAAGTAAGCCATTTGATGAGGTTATGAATAATGCAAAACAGCTAGTAAAAGATCTACTCAGTGTTCCAAAGGGATATTCAATATTGTTTTTACAAGGTGGAGCTAGTCTTCAATTTAGTATGGTTCCTTATAACTTAATGAAAATTAACGGAACTGCAGTATATTTAAATACTGGAACATGGGCAGCAAAAGCAATAAAAGAAGCAAAAAAATTTGGAAATGTTGTCGTTGCAGCTGATTCCTCTAAATTAAATTACAGTTCAATTCCTAAAAACTATACTTTTCCCAAAGAATTTAATTATTTTCACTGTACATCTAATAATACTATATATGGCACTCAAATAAAAAGTTTCCCATCATTAAATGGAATAATGGTATGTGACATGAGCTCAGATATATTTAGTAGAAAAATTAATATCAAAGACTTTGATTTAATTTATGCTGGAGCACAAAAAAATATAGGTCCAGCTGGAACAACACTAGTAATCATTAAAGATGAAATACTGGGAAATTCAGGTAGAGATATACCTTCAATGCTTGATTATAACATACATATCGAAAAAAACAGTATGTTTAATACACCTCCAGTTTTTTCCATTTATGTTTCAATGTTGACATTACAATGGCTCAAAAATTTAGGTGGTATTTCTTACATAGAAAATGAAAATATAAAAAAAGCTAATCTACTGTATAATGAAATAGACAAAAATTCAATATTTCAAGGAACGGCACAAAAAGAAGATAGATCAAATATGAATGTTTGTTTTAAACTAAAAGATAAGTCTAAAGAACAAGACTTTAATAGCATGTGTAATAATGCTAAAATCAGTGGAATCAAAGGACATAGATCTGTAGGAGGATATAGAGCCTCTATTTATAATGCTATGCCTATCGAAAGTATTGAGGTATTGATTGATGTTATGCAAAAATTAGAAAAAAAATAACATGATAAAAATATTAGCAAACGACGGAATATCTGCATTAGGAATAAAAACATTAGAAGAAAATGGTTTTTATGTTTCGTCTAATCATATTCAACAAGAAAAACTTATTGAACATATTAACGATGAAAAATACAAAGTTCTTTTAGTAAGAAGTGCCACAAAAGTTAGAAAAGAGTTAATTGATTCTTGTCCAGAAATAAAAGTCATTGGTAGAGGTGGCGTGGGTATGGATAATATTGATGTCAATTATGCCTTAAGTAAAGGAATAAAGGTTATTAATACACCAGCAGCATCATCTAATTCAGTAGCGGAACTAGTTTTTGCTCATCTTTTTTCAATGGTTAGGTATTTATACCACAGTAATAGACATATGCCTTTGACTGGTGATTCTGAATTCAAGGAATTAAAAAAATCCTATGCAAAAGGAATAGAGATAAGAAATAAAACTCTAGGAATTATTGGCTTTGGCAGAATAGGTCAAGAAGTTGCAAAAAAAGCAATAGGTTTAGGTATGAATGTTTTAGCACATGATAAATTTGTTAAGGAAGCAAAAATAAATATTAACTTTTTTAATGGAGACAATATTTCTTTTAAGGTTTTTACTAAAGATTTGGAATATGTGCTGAAAAATTCTGATTTCATTACTTTGCACCTACCGAAACTAGAAGAAAAAGCCATTATTGGAGCAGAAGAGATAGGGTTAATGAAAACAGGAGCTGGTATTATTAATACGTCCAGAGGTGGAATAATTGACGAGACAGCTCTAATGTTTGCGCTAGACAAACATAAATTAGCTTATGCTGGTCTTGATGTATTTGAAAATGAGCCAAATCCGAGCATTCATATATGTATGCATAATGCAATTAGTTTAACTCCTCACATAGGTGCTGCAACTTTAGAAGCTCAAGAAAGAATAGGCCTAGAACTTGCTCAACAAATTATTACACATTTTAACGATTAATGGTTAAAATTAGTGCGTTTAAAGCAATTAGACCAGTTAGGGATAAAGCAAGCTTAGTTGCTTCAAGATCATATTTAACCTATTCTGAAAGTACAATTAAAGAAAAATTAGACAATAATCCGTATACTTTCTTACATATTATTAATCCAGAATACAAAAAGAAAAATAAACAAAAGGAGAAACAAAAATTTTTAAAAATAAAGGAGAAATTTACAGAATTTGTTGATGAAAAAATACTTGTAAGAGATAAAACAAATTGTTTTTATGTTTATCAACAAATAAATAAATCAAAAACATACACTGGTATTATAGGTACTGCAGCAGTAAAAGATTATTTAAGTGGTAGAATAAAGAAACACGAATTAACACTCAAAAAAAGAGAAGAAATGTTTTGTAACTATCTTAAATTAACTGGCTTTCATGCAGAACCTGTATTACTTTGTTATAAGGAAAACTTAAATATTAATAATATTATTCAAAAATATATTTCCTTAAGAGCGGAGTATGAATTTACCACTACTAATAAATCTTTACATAAATTATGGATAATTAGCAATAATGATGATATTAATAAAATATCAAAGGAATTTAAAAATATTGATGACTTATATATAGCTGATGGTCATCATAGAACTGCATCTTCTGCACTGCTTTCAAAAGTTAACAAATCTGAAAGAAGTAAATATTTTATGAGTTATTTACTTAGTGAAAAACAACTCAATATTCTTAGCTTTAATAGACTAATAAAGTCTTTAAATAATATGACCGCAAAAAATTTTATTTCTAAAATTAAAGAAAAATTTAATGTTATTGAAAAATCAAGTCACTTCACTCCTACACAAAAAAATCAATTTTCAATGTATTTAGAAAATCAATGGTACTCTATCACTTTGAAAAAAAAATACAATAAAAATTTAAACAAGCTTGATCCATCAATTTTATCTTTTTTTATACTAAGACCACTATTAAATATAATTGACGAAAGAACAGATAAAAATATAACTTTTATCGAAGGAAACGTATCAACCAAAGAATTAAAAAAACAAGTAGATAATTCAAACTATAAGGTTGCTTTTATACTAAAACCAATTATAATTGATGATATAAAAAAAATAGCAGACAAAGGAGATACTCTTCCTCCAAAAAGCACTTATGTAGAACCAAAGCTACGCTCAGGTTTAACTATTTACCCAATATAAAATGAATATTAAAAAAAATATTCAGATAATTAAACAGAAAATACCTAAGAATGTCTGTTTAGTAGCTGTCTCAAAAACACAATCAAATGATAATATAATTAGAGCATATAATACAGGGCAAAAAATCTTTGGCGAGAATAAAGTACAAGAGTTAATTCAAAAACAAGAAGAGCTTCCAAAGGATATTAAATGGCATATGATTGGCCATTTACAAACAAATAAAGTTAAGTTTATAGCTCCATTTATTGATATGATTCATTCTGTAGATTCTTTAAGGCTAGTAAATGAAATTGATAAGAGAGCTAAACAATATAATCGAATAATTAACTGCTTATTACAAATTAATATCGCGACAGAGAAAACAAAATTTGGTTTTGATATAGATAAAATAGACGAGATAATAGAAGAAACACTGAAATTTAAAAATATAAGTATTAAGGGTCTTATGGCAATGGCATCTAATACCAACGATAAAAATAAAATAACAAAAGAATTTTCTTTGACTAATAATTTAATTAAAAAAGTACAAAAGAAATATAAAAATATAAATGTACTTTCCATCGGAATGAGTAATGACTATTTGTTAGCTATAGATAATGGTAGTAATATGATAAGATTGGGAAGTAGTATATTTGGAAAAAGAAAATAAAATGAAAAAAATAATCACAACACCAAATGCACCTAAAGCTATAGGACCGTATAGCCAAGCTATTTTACACAATAACACACTATATTGTTCAGGTCAAATTGCAATAAATCCTAAAACTAATGAATTAATTACAGATAATATTTTTAATGAAACACACCAAGTCATGAAAAATATTTATGAAATACTAAAAGAAGCTAACATGGATTTTAGAAATATAGTGAAATGTTCAATATTTCTAAAAAATATGAATAACTACAATGATGTAAATAGAGTATATGGCTCTTATTTTGATTCACAACCACCAGCGAGAGAAGCATTTCAGGTATCTGTACTACCAAAAAATGTAAATATTGAAATATCAGCTATAGCCTGTTTATAGAATGGAATTATCAAATGAAATATTACGTGGAAATATAAGTGCATTAGCAAAAGGGATAACTTTAGTTGAAAGCACATTGCTCAGTGATCAAAAAAAAGCTCAACAACTATTAAAAAAATGTAGTAAAAAAGATAGAACAACTTTAAGAATTGGTATTACTGGTTCTCCAGGTGTAGGTAAAAGTACATTTATTGAGACTTTTGGCGAATTACTAACAAAAAAAGGTAAAAAAGTAGCAGTGCTAGCAATAGATCCATCCTCCGAAAAAACAAAAGGAAGTATATTAGGAGATAAAAGTAGAATGAATAAATTATCTTCAAATAAAAATGCATTTATTCGTCCAAGCCCAAGTAGTGGAACATTAGGAGGTGTAACTAATAAAACTAGAGATAGTATCTTATTATGTGAAGCTGCTGGATTTGATACCGTTCTTATTGAAACAGTAGGTGTTGGTCAAAGTGAAACAACAGTAAGTAATCTAGTAGATGTTTTCTTACTACTAATGCTTGCTGGATCTGGAGATGAATTGCAAGGAATTAAAAGAGGAATTATGGAAGTTGCAGATGCAATTGCAATAACAAAAGCAGATGGAGATAATATTCAAAAAGCAAAAAAAGCTGCTTTAGAGTATAAAAATGCTATTCACCTCTTCCCACCCATGGAAAATGGATGGATTCCTCAAGTTACAACTTGTTCAGCTGTTGAAAACATTGGAATTTCTCAAATACTTGAAAATATTGAAAAATTTAATCGTCTCGTGATTTCTAATGGATGGAAAGAAAAAAATAGAATTAAGCAAAGTAAATTTTGGCTTCACTTATTTATAAAAGAAGAATTTGGAAATCAAAAATACAATAATTTACTTTCAGAGGGAAAAATTAAATTGATGGAAGAAGAATTATTGACAGGAAAAAAAATCTATCAAATTATAAATTCTGTAAACGAACTTCAATAAAAAAATTATAAATTTTCATATTTAATTTGAAAATTACGAATTAGAGATTAATAAAAAAAATGGATTTTTTCTTTATTTTTCCATCCAGCTCTACTACTATAATCACAAAAATATATTAGTACATCCGCTTGAGAAGCATAGTCAACAAAATATATTTTTTTATCAGCTTGACTAGCATAGTCAACAAAGAACCATTTACCATCATTTTTTCCGGCTTGACTAGAATAATCAACTTTATAAACATTTAAATCAGCTCTAGATTCATAGTTTACAACAAAAACTTTTACATCTGCTTGACTATAATAGTCTACGGAATAAACTTTTTGAGCATGTAAGTTCATTGCACTAAATAAAATTGAAAATAGAAATAAATAAATTTTCATTTTTCAAATTTAAAAAAATATTAAGCATCTTAATAAAGATATTATGATAATATTATCTTTGCTCAAACATAATAAAAAGATGAAAAACGTTTCCAACAGACTAAATAGACTTTCAGAATCTGCAACATTAGCTATGGCTAGAATGAGCAGAGAACTACAAGCAAAAGGAATTAATGTAATTGCCCTTAGCCTAGGTGAACCTGATTTTAACACACCGGAATTTATTAAAGAGGCTGGAAAAAAAGCTATAGATGATAATTTTTCTCATTATACTCCAGTTCCAGGACTAAATGAATTAAGAAGCTCCATAGCTGCTAAATTTAAAAGAGACAACAATTTAGAATATAAACCGGAACAAATTGTCACATCTACTGGAGCAAAGCAGTCATTAGCAAATGTATGTTTAAGTTTATTAAACCCTGGAGATGAAGTGCTTCTTCCATGTCCATATTGGGTAAGTTATTCTGAAATAATCAAACTTGCCGAAGGCACCCCAATAGAAATACCATCTTCTATTGACTCAGACTTTAAAGTAACGGCAGCTGATCTAGAGAGAGCAATAACTTCAAAAACAAAGATGTTAATGTTTAGTTCTCCATGTAATCCTAGCGGAACAGTTTATACTCAAAATGAATTAGAAGATATTGCAAAAATGCTTGAAAAATATCCTAAAATCTTTGTTGTTTCTGATGAAATTTATGAACATATTAACTTTACAGAAAAACATTTTAGCATAGGAAGTATTTCATCAATGTATAATAGGACAATAACGGTAAACGGTGTATCAAAAGGCTTTGCAATGACTGGATGGCGTGTTGGTTTTATAGGAGCTCCTCTGTGGATTGCAGATGCATGTAATAAAATTCAAGGTCAAGTTACTTCAGCTACTTGTGCCATAGCTCAAAAAGCAACTGAAAGAGCTATGCTAGCTGAACCAAAATCTGCTACAAAAGAAATGAAAGAAACATTTCTTCAAAGAAGAAACCTGTTGGTAAATGAGTTAAAAAATATTAAAGGGGTAAAATGTAATATTCCTGATGGAGCTTTTTATGTTTTTCCAGATATTAGCTACTTCTTTGGTAAATCGTATGCAGAAACCTCAATTAAAAATGCAAACGATTTATGCATGTATTTATTAAATAATGCTCATGTTGCATGCGTAGCAGGTGATGCTTTTGGAAATCCTGAATGTATTCGTATCTCATATGCTGCATCAGAGTCAAAATTAATTGAAGCAATGAAAAGAATAAAAAAATACTTAGAGCTTCTAAAATGATTAACTTAAAAAAGGTTTTTAAAAAATTCAACAAAAAAAAAGTATTAATTATTGGTGATGCAATGATAGATGCTTACATGTGGGGAGAAATAAATAGAGTATCACCAGAAGCTCCAGTTTCTATCGTGGAAGTAAAAAAACATGAAAATAGACTCGGTGGAGCTGCTAATGTTGCTTTAAACATACAGTCTTTAGATGCTACGCCTATTTTATTTTCAATAATTGGAGATGATGTTCATGGAAAAATATTTTTAGAGTTAATGCAAAAATCAAATTTAAGCACTGACGGGATACTAGTTTCCAATAAAAGAAGAACAACACTAAAAACTAGAGTTATAGCAAATGATAAACATCAGCTAAGAATAGATGAAGAAGATACAAAACCTATAGACTTAGAAAATAAATTTATAAATAGTTTTAAAGAAAAAATAAAAAACTTTGACGTTATAATTTTGCAAGATTATAATAAGGGTTTACTTACTAAAAAAGTGATTAAGGAAGTAGTCAAAATAGCTAATAAATTTAATATACCTACAGTAGTAGATCCAAAGAAAAATAATTTTAATAGTTATAATAATTGTACATTATTCAAACCAAATTTATTAGAAATTAATGAGGGAATGAAAATGGATTTAAATGTTGATGATAAAAATGAAATTAAAAAAGTAACAAAGATTCTATTAAACAAGTTAGATGCTAAGGCAATTTTATTAACAATGTCTGATAAAGGTATATCCATTACTTTTGGAAAAGAATTTGAATATACTCCAGCATTTCAAAGAAAAATAATTGATGTTTCAGGGGCAGGAGATACAGTATTGTCCGTAGCGGCATTGTGTTTAGCAACAAAAATGGACTATAAATTGTTATCAAAATTATCCTCACTTGCTGGAGGTATTGTTTGTGAAGAGGTTGGAGTTGTACCAATAAATAAAGATAAATTTTTATCTGAAACATCAATTATCACAAATAATGAGTAAAATTACTCCTTATAACAATTCAAAAACAAAAAAAGAACAAGTACAAGCAATGTTTGACAATATTGCAAAGAATTATGATTTACTTAATCATACTCTATCTGCTGGCTTGCATAATATATGGCGAAAAAAAGCAATTCAGAAATTAACTAACAATCCAAAAACTATTTTGGATGTAGCAACAGGAACCGGTGATTTTGCAATATCAGCTGCAAAATACACAAATGCAAATATTACAGCAATAGATATTTCTAAAAACATGTTAGATTTAGGAATTAAAAAAAGTTCTAATAAAAAATTAGAAAAAAGAGTTACTTTCAAAGTAGCTGATGCAGAGAATCTTCCTTTTGATAAAAACAAATTTGATGCTATTACTGTAGGATTTGGAGTAAGAAATTTTCAAAATTTAACCAAAGGTTTAGATGAAATTTATCGAGTATTGTCTGAAGATGGAATAATTGTAATTCTTGAACCCTCAATTCCTAAATTATTTCCACTTAAACAAATTTACTATATATATTTCAACTATTTACTTCCAAATATAGGATATATAATTTCTGGTGATAAAAGTGCTTACAAATATCTTCCAGAGTCTGTAAAAAATTTTCCATCCGGCAAAAAGTTCATCAATAAACTAGAAAAAGCTGGATTTAAAAATTGTAAGCATCTATATTTGTCATTTGGAATTATCAGTTTATATATAGCAATAAAATAGTTTGAAAATCGTTCTGTTCTGATGCAAAAAATTAAAAAATTTTATTTGATAATAACAATATTATCTTTTGGTTTCACCTCACATGCGCAAAAGTATAAGAAACCAAAAAATTTAGCTCTTTATGATTACCAAAAAATTCATTTTGGATTTACTCTTGGTATTAATAATTTAAACTTTAATCATCAAAAAAACTCAAGTACAATAAATAATGACTCAATAAAAAGTATAAATACTATAAGTCAAAAAGGTTTTAATTTAGGCATTGTTTCAAACTTAAGACTTAGTAAGTATACAGATTTAAGATTTATTCCTGCGTTAGTCTTTGGAGAAAGAAAGATTAATTATGGATTCAAAGATTCTGCCAACATAAACTATGAGTTAAAAAGAATAGAATCAACATTATTAGATTTCCCTATTCATATTAAATATAAATCAGAACGATATAATAACTTCAGAACATACGTAATCACTGGAATTAAATATAGTCTAGATATTGCATCACAAGCACGAATCGATGATGAAGGTAAAGAAATAATTAAACTAAAACGAAATGATCTAATGGGAGAAATTGGATTTGGCATTGATTTTTACTTAGAATATTTTAAATTTTCACCTCAAATAAAAATTTCATACGGACTTTTAAATTTGCTGTCAGAAGACAATACAATTTTTACAAATTCTATTAATTGTTTAACTACAAATGGATGGATGCTTTCATTTACATTTGAATGATAGTAATTTAATTTTTATTTTACTTTAATCTAAAAAATATTTGTAAAAGAAATTAAATTTACATATAATTGCATGGTTATTAAGTATTTAAATATGGAATTTGATATTTTTTTAGCTATATTTTTTTTCATTTTAATTTATTTTATCATTTTATTAATTGCAAAAAAATTAGGATGGAAGAAAAAAAAAGTTTTTGAAAACTGTAGTAATACTTGTCCAAAATGTAATCACTCTCTAAACAGGATTCCAAGAAAAAAAATTGATCACATAATAATTAATTTAACTTTTAGAATTTTCGATTTTAAAAGATACAAATGCAGTAACCCAGAAAATAATTGGGAAGGCTTGAGATGGTAAAGTTTAAGAAAATTTAATTAATACTTTGTGGATTTATACAAACATGCCAAAACTATCCTGCTGTAAAACAAATTTATTACTAAAAATTTACTAATTAGATTTTACGATTTTTTATTAGAATTTAAATATTCAACGACCGCAGATGCAGAATTATAATTTGTTGCTAGTGGTATGTTGTGTATATCACAAAGTCTCATTAGCATTGCAATATCCACATCGTGAGGATGTTTATCTAATGGATCTCGAAAAAAAATCACTCCATTTATTTCCCCTCTCGATACCATTGATCCAATTTCAGCATCTCCTCCAAGAGGTCCACTATTGACAGTTTTTATAGATTCTACGCCGGCTTTTTTCAACATCTCGCTTGTTGTTCCCGTAGCAACTAACTCAAAATTAGAATCTAAGAAAAGGGTAGTCTTTTTAACACAAAATCAACCATATCTGCTTTTTTCCCATCATGTGCAATTAAAGCTATTTTCATTCAATAAAATTAAAAAAAATTTAACAAAAAATGATTTTATGTAAAAAGATGGCAGATGCAATGCCAACATTCAAAGATTCAGCCTTTCCTTGTTTTTCAATTTTAATTTTTGTATCGACCAAGTCCAGTAAGCTGTCGTTAATACCATTTGATTCATTACCTAAGATAAGATGTAGATTAGATGGGAATTTCTGTCTACTTAAATTAATACCATCTAGTGTTGCAGCATATATTGGGTATTTAACCTTTTTTAAATATTTAATTAAATCTGTATAAAATATATTTACTCTAAAAATTGAACCCATAGTTGATTGAACTACTTTAGGATTAAAAACATCAACAGTATTATTTGAGCAAACAATATTTTTTATTCCAAACCAATCACATGTTCTTATAATAGTACCCAAGTTTCCAGGATTATTAATTCCATCTAAAATTAAAGTTATTCCATCAGAATATTTGATTTTATTATGTTGTGTTTTAACTATAGCTAAAATATTGTTTGGGTTCACTTGACTTGATATTTTAGCTAAATCATCTTCTGAAATTTCATTTATATCATACTTAGAATACTTTTGCAGTGTCTTTTTTGTAGAATATATTGTTTGAATTTCGTAATTAGACTTAATAAGTTCATCAACACACTTCTCCCCTTCTACTAAAAACAAATTATGCTTATCCCTATATTTTTTAAAGTGTAAAGACTTTATAATTTTTATTGATTTTTTATTTATCACAATAAATAAATTTAGTTTCAATAATAAGAATTTATTGTAAATATATGGTGTTGTTTTATACAATCTTGTAATTTTGCTTAAAATAGAAATCATGTCAAAATTCAAACCAGGAGTACTTTCAGGAAATCAAATACAAGAACTTTTTAAAGACGCAAAGGAACACAAATATGCTCTTCCCGCTGTTAATGTCACTAACTCTAGTACGGTTAATGCAGTAATGGAAACATCAGCAGAATTAAATTCTCCATCTATTATTCAATTTTCAAATGGAGGATGTCTATTTTATGCGGGTAAAGGACTTTCTAATGAAAATCAAAAAGCAGCAATTGCGGGTGGTATCTCAGGAGCTCTACATGTGCATAAAATGGCAAAATTATATGGAGCTAGTATAATACTTCACACTGACCATGCTGCTAAAAAATTGCTTCCATGGATTGATGGTTTACTTGAAGCAGGTGAGGAATTCTACAAAAAAAATGGTAAACCTCTATTTTCTTCACACATGATTGATTTGTCAGAAGAACCAATAAAAGAAAATATCGAAATTTGCAAAAAATATCTTAAAAGAATGAGTGCAATTGATATGACATTAGAAATAGAACTTGGTGTTACAGGAGGAGAAGAAGATGGCGTAGATAATACTAATGTAGATGTTTCAAAATTATACACTCAGCCTGAAGAAGTTGCATATGCTTATGAAGAATTGATAAAAATAAGTGATAGATTTACAATAGCTGCTGCATTTGGAAATGTACACGGTGTTTATAAGCCTGGTAATGTTGTATTAACACCAAAAATTTTATACAATTCACAGAAATTTATTGAAAACAAGTTTAATACCCCTAATAATCCACTTAATTTTGTTTTCCATGGTGGATCAGGCTCTAGTAAAGATGAAATTAAAGAGGCTATTAGTTACGGTGTTATTAAAATGAATATTGATACTGATCTACAGTGGGGTTTCACTATTGGAACAAGAGATTATTTTGACAAATACAAAGAGTACGTCAAGACACAAATAGGAAACCCAGAGGGAGAAGATAAGCCAAATAAAAAATACTATGATCCAAGAAAATGGATCAGAGAAGGTGAGTTAACATTCAAAGATAGACTTATTAAGTCTTTTGAGGATTTAAATAACATAAACACAAATAAATAAAATGGGTTGGTTTAAAAGAAATAAAGAAGGTATAACGACATCAACACACGAAAAAAAAGAAACTCCTGATGGTTTGTGGAGTAAATGTTCAAAATGTAAAACAATAGTAACAACTAAAGAGCATATTGCTAATCTACATGTTTGTAACCACTGCGGCCACCATGATAGAATTGGATCTAAGGAGTATTTTAATATTTTATTTGATAATAATAAATTTAAAGAATTGGATAAAAATATGTCTTCATTGGATCCATTAAAATTTGAAGACAAAAAAAAATACACAGAAAGAATAAAATTAATGCAAAAGAAAACCGGCTTAAATGATGCTGTTAGAACTGCATATGGAAAAATAAATGAAAAAAAAGCAGTTATTGCCTGTATGGACTTTAAATTTATTGGTGGATCAATGGGCTCTGTTGTAGGTGAAAAAATTTCGAGAGCTATTGACTACGCAAGACAAACAAAATCACCAATAATAATTATATCTCAATCTGGGGGAGCAAGAATGATGGAAGCAGGTATATCATTAATGCAATTAGCAAAAACATCTGCAAAAATCGCACAACTTGGTGAAGAAGGTCTACCATACATTTCTTTATGTACTCATCCTACATTCGGTGGTGCTACTGCATCTTTTTCGATGCTAGGTGATGTAAATATAGCTGAGCCTAATGCATTAATTGGATTTGCTGGTCCAAAAGTTGTGAAAGAGACTATTGGAAAAGATTTACCTAAAGGGTTTCAAACAGCAGAATTTTTACTTGAAAAAGGTTTCATTGACATGATTGTTGAAAGAAAAAATCTTAAATCAAAGATTACTTTATTATTAAAAATGTTTAAAATTTAGCTAAAAAAGCAAAATTATTAAATAAGTTTATTAGTTTTGCAGCCCTATACAAAGTACCAAATATAAATATGACTATAACAAAGCAAGAAAAAGAAAACATTTTTAAAAAATTTGGTGATAATGTTAAAAATTCAGGATCAGTTTATTCTCAGGTTGCATTATTTACTGGTAAAATCAAAAATTTAACTAATCATCTTAAAAAAAATCGCAAAGACTACGTAACACAAAGATCCCTTCAAAAAATGGTTGGTAAAAGAAGAAAGTTATTACAGTACCTAAAAAATAAGGATATACTCAAATACAGAGATTTGATAAAAGACTTGGGTCTTAGAAGATAAAAAACTAGAAAAAGGCAATAAAATATTGCCTTTTTTAATTAATTAAAAAAAATATAATGATAAAAGAAGTTAAAGAGATAATTAAATTAGATGATGGCAGAGAAATATCACTTACCACAGGGAAGTTGGCAAAGCAAGCACATGGATCTGTTGAAGTAAGAATGGGGAAAACTCACATATTAGCTACTGTAGTATCAAGTCTAGAAGCAAAAGAAGGAGTTGATTTTTTACCACTTACAGTAGATTATAGAGAAAAATTTGCAGCTGATGGAAGGTTTCCTGGAGGGTTTCTTAAAAGAGAAGCTAGACCAACAGACCAAGAGATACTTGTAATGCGTTTAGTAGACCGAATTTTACGACCAATGTTTCCAAAAGATTATCATGCTGAAGTACAAATCATGATATCTCTAAATTCTCATGATGAAAATGTAAAACCTGATGCACTGGCTGCATTAGCTGCATCAACAGCAATTACTTTATCTGATATTCCGTTTAATGGACCTATTTCGGAATGTAGAGTTTCTAGAATAAATAACAAATTTGTAATAAATCCATCTTCAGAGGACTTAGAAAATGCTGATATTGACTTAATGGTAGGTGCTTCTAGCGACAGTATTGCAATGGTTGAAGGAGAAATGAGTGAAGTATCAGAAAAAGAGATGATAGATGCAATAAAAATAGCTCATGAAGCTATCAAAATACAATGTGATGCACAATTAAAATTGGCTGAAAAAGCAAATATCATAAAAGATAAAAGAGAATACTGTCATGAAATACATGACGATGAGTTGAGACAAAGAATATTAAAAGAAACATATGATAAAATATATAAAGTTGCTGCAGAAGGATTATCAAAAAATGAAAGATCTGCACAACTTAAAGAAATAAAATCAAATTGGATTGAATCACTTACAGATGAAGAACTTGAATTATATGACGAAAATCTAATAAATCTATATTACAGCAAGTCGGAAAAAGAAGCTATCAGAGATTTAGTTTTAAATGAAGGTAAAAGATTAGATGGAAGAAACACGAAAGAAATAAGAGATATTTGGTGTGAAATTGATTATTTAGATAGCCCTCATGGATCATCAGTTTTTACAAGGGGACAAACTCAATCTTTAACAACAGTAACTCTTGGATCAGCTACAGATGTTAACAGATTAGATGGTGTAACTTATCAAGGTCACGAGAAATTTTATTTACACTACAATTTCCCTCCTTTTTCAACAGGAGAAGCAAGAATGCTAAGAGGAACAAGTAGAAGAGAAATTGGTCACGGAAACTTAGCTCAAAGAGCGTTAAAAAATATGATTTCAGATGATAACCCTTACACTGTAAGAATTGTTTCTGATATTTTAGAATCTAACGGTTCATCATCAATGGCAACAGTTTGTGCTGGGACATTAGCCTTGATGGATGCAGGTGTTAAAATAAAAAAACCTGTATCAGGAATAGCAATGGGTTTAATTTCTGATCAAAATGATACAACTAAGTATGCTATTTTGTCTGATATTCTTGGAGATGAAGATCATCTTGGAGATATGGATTTTAAAATCTGTGGTACAGAAAAAGGAATTACAGCATGCCAAATGGATATAAAAATTCAAGGGCTGTCCTATGATATTCTTTCTGAGGCGTTAGAACAAGCTAGAGAGGGTAGAATTCATATACTTAATAAATTAATTGAAACAATAGCTGAACCAAGAAAAGAATTAAAACCGCAAACTCCTAAAATTATAACTTTAAAAGTACCTAAGTCAACAATAGGAGGAATTATTGGTCCTGGAGGCAAGATTATTCAGGAACTTCAAACAGCTACTGAAACCAATATCTCAATTGAAGAAATTGACGATCACGGTATTGTTGAAATTTTAGGTACTGATCAACAAAAAATCAATTTAGCAGTAGAAAAAATCAAATCTATTGCTTTTGTCCCTGAAATTGGTGAAGTTTACAAAGGGAAAGTTAAATCAATAATGCCTTATGGAGCATTTGTTGAAATTTCAGCAAATACTGATGGCCTTTTGCATGTTTCAGAAATTGATTGGAAAAGAGTTGAAAAAGTAGAAGATATTTTAAAAGAAGGTGATATTATAGAAGTTAAACTTATTAATATTGATGAAAGAAGTGGTAAATTAAAACTATCAAGAAAAGTGCTATTACCTAAGCCAGCAAAGGAAAAAAAATAATTTATAGAAATCGTAACTAATTAATTATTTCAACGTAAAAAAAAGATGGTTCATAAATAATTTTTAAAAAAAAATAAAAATGAGACAACTAAAAATAACTAAGCAAGTAACAAACCGAGAAACCGCATCACTGGATAAATACTTACAAGAAATTGGTAGAGTTGATTTAATTACCGCTGAAGAAGAAGTAGAGTTAGCACAAAAAATAAAAGCAGGTGATGAAAGAGCTTTGGAGAAATTAACAAAAGCTAATTTACGTTTTGTTGTATCGGTTTCAAAGCAATATCAAAATCAAGGACTAACTCTTCCAGATTTAATTAATGAAGGTAATTTAGGCTTAATCAAAGCTGCAAAAAGATTTGATGAAACAAGAGGGTTCAAATTTATTTCATATGCTGTTTGGTGGATTAGACAATCAATACTGCAAGCATTAGCAGAACAATCAAGAATTGTTAGACTCCCCTTAAATAAAATTGGGTCAATAAATAAAATCAATAAAGCATATGCAATGCTGGAGCAAAAGTTTGAAAGACCCCCTACTGCAGAAGAAATATCAGAATTAGTTGATCTTTCAATTACTGAAGTAAAACAATCACTAAAAAATACAGGAAGACATATTTCTATGGATGCTCCTTTAATCGAAGGTGAAGACAGTAGTTTATACGATGTTATGGGATCAGAAGATAGTCCAAATCCAGATGCTGATCTTATGCTTGAATCACTCAGAGAGGAAATCAGGAGAGCTTTAGATACATTAACCCCAAGAGAAGCGGATGTTGTTTCTTCTTACTTTGGACTAAACGGTGGGCACGCTATGACTCTTGAAGAAATAGGTGAGAAATTTGATTTAACCAGAGAAAGAGTTAGGCAAATTAAAGAAAAGGCTGTCAGAAGACTTAAGCAAACATCAAGAAGTAAAATATTAAAAACTTATTTAGGCTAACTGGAAAAGTAACTCTTTTCTTTCTTTAAAATAATGGGACATAAAATAGCACCTTCGATACTTGCTTGCGATTTTGGTAAACTTACCGATGAATGTAAAATGGTAAATAAAAGTGAAGCAGATTGGTTTCACATCGATGTAATGGATGGTGTTTTTGTTCCCAATATATCATTTGGAATGCCTGTTATCAAATCCATAAATACGATAGCAGAGAAAACATTGGATATCCATCTTATGATAATAGAACCTGATAGATATATATCTAATTTTAAAGAATTAGGTGCAGATATTTTAACTATTCATTTAGAAGCATGTAATCATTTACATAGAACAATACATAAAATAAAAGAAGAAGGAATGAGAGCTGGCGTAGCAATAAATCCTCATACACCTGTTAATTTACTGAATGATGTTATAAAAGATATTGACTTAGTTTGTTTGATGTCTGTGAACCCTGGATTTGGTGGACAATTATTTATTGAAAACACATACAATAAAATAACTGATCTAAAAAAATTAATTGATAAAAAAGAGAGTAAAACAGAAATTCAAATAGATGGTGGAGTAAATACTAGCAATGCAAGAAAATTGATTAATTGTGGAGCAGATGTTTTAGTTGCTGGTAGCTTCGTTTTTAAATCAGATAATCCTATTAATACAATATCAGAATTAAAAAATATTTAATTTTTGTTTATATAATCTCTCAAATACTCAAAATTAGATTTCAAATCCCCTCTGTCGCATATAGTTGCATTTAAAATAATGTTTTCTGTATCAGAAATCAAATGAGGTATAACCTTATTTAATAAAGAATCACCAAAATCTTTAGATGCATCTTTGGGGAGCTCACACGGTAAATTACTTACAGCCATTACAGCTATAGCATCATCATTCATATAATTAGTTTCTTTTTCATTTAGTGCATCATATCCGTAGATTGGATCTTTTATAGTTGAGGATCTAATAGTGGAAGCTATAGGACCATCAATGTCACATGAAATATCAGCAATAACTTTAAAATTAAAATCTTTAGACTTTATATCATCTTTAGTTAATAAAAATGGAGCACCTACAGCATAAAAATGACCAGCAATAAAAATATCTGAATTTTTAGCATATTTCATAAATGATGACTCATAAAGCTCTGGGTGCTCATAGAAATGTTGTAAGTCAGAATTTACACCATCAATTCTTTTATTAAAATCTAAAGAATCTAGACTAACAAAAATAGGTTCATCAAATTTTAAGTTCAAAAAATCTTTAACTGCAACTTCTTTAATACCACACTTTGAGAGTAATTCTATAATACCCTTTCCTACCCTTCCTTTTCCTGTAACAACTATTCTTTCTTTTGAAAAAACAATTTTATTTAGTTCATCCTCCATCTCACACCTATCTTTACACTTAAATGCAGGCTTTAGAGTATAGAAACCTGTTTTTAAACCATATGTTAATAAAGCATTGTAGGCTCCAACAATGCCTGCATATCTACCAAAACCTAATATCCTTGAACCATCTAAATTTTTTAATACTTCATAATCAACCATTTTTATTTTAAAATCTATCATTTTCTTTAATAAATTTCTATTATATGGTTGCTTCTTAATTGTATGAGAAAAATATAAGTAGGTTTTACTTGGAATAAGATTTTCAACATTAATCTCTTTAACACCAAAAAGAATATTACAATCGGTAATATCATCTACAATTTCTATACCTTCTAATTGATACTCTTCATCAGAAAAACATCTTGAAGTAGAACTTTGAACAACTATAGAAATCTTTGGATATTTATTTATCAACTCTGCACATTGCTTTGGTGTAAATGCAACACGACTATCTAAAGGTAATTTTGTCTCGCGTAGTATTCCAATTTTCATAATCAAAAATATTATGCAAAAATAATAAAGTAAGATAGAATAATATAGTTTTTGTAATTTTGCGAAGTTCATTATTTCTTGGGGCTGACTGGATTTGACAGCAAATATGTTATTTAATAAGCATGTCGAGCATTGTTTTTTAGCTCGTAAATATTAAAATTCAACTTTTTAAATGGCGAAAATAATTACGCTTTAGCTGCCTAATTTATATAATTACGTAAGCTTTTGTCTCTTTTATAGGTACTCCTGAAACCTATAATCTTGAGGCATTATAAAATTCAGGATAATTATTTTATTGCTTTTATAAAATAGTGAACTATTTAAAAAGCTAAGAATTATTTTTTGGTTGCTATTTTCCAAAATAATTTCGAAAATTAAAAATAGATAAACATGTAGAAAATTTCTGTACTGTTTGTTTGGACGGGGGTTCGATACCCCCCAGCTCCACTTAGAATAAACCTACTCATCTGAGTAGGTTTTTTATTAATTTTACGAAATAATGAAAATCAACATAGTCCCTTATAATGATGAATGGCCTTTACTTTTTGAAACGATAAAAAAAGAAATAAAAAAAAGTATTGTTGACAATGATGTTATAATTGAGCATATTGGTAGTACTTCTGTAAAAAATCTTGATTCAAAACCAATTATTGATATTTTAATAGGAGTTAGTTCTAATGAATTAGATAAATATATTGA
>Ga0160422_10000224_pt1 | contig 32461 bp, 20 predicted proteins | sample Fk160mmetaG_FD_108192 | JGI IMG/M metagenome (GOLD analysis project Ga0160422, IMG submission 108192) | Marine microbial communities from the Central Pacific Ocean - Fk160115 60m metaG | ecosystem: Environmental > Aquatic > Marine > Oceanic > Photic zone | place: The Central Pacific Ocean...
GGCCTGCGGGAACCGGAGCGGTGGCAGGGGGGAAACCGGGCTGGCCTGCGGGAACCGGAGCGGTGGCAGGGGGGAAACCGGGCTGGCCTGCGGGAACCGGAGCGGTGGCAGGGGGGAAGCCGGGCTGGGCTGCGGGTGCCGGAGCGGCGACAGGAGGGAAACCGGGCTGACCTGCGGGTGCCGGTAAGGCTACACCTGCTGCAGGTGCAAATCCGGGCTGACCGGGAGGAGGAGGTGGAGCATCCGGAGCGGGAGGTGCTGGGGCTTGTGCCCAGGCCGCCACAGGCGCAATGAGAAGAACTGTGAGGAGCTTATTCATATTTTGGTTGGTGGTGGTTTTGGTTGAGAAAGGAATGGGTGGATAAGGGAGTAAAAATTCTATTTTAAAGCACTCAAAAACATTAAAATATGATTAGAAATTTTACGAAAAGGGGATATTGGGTGGATTTAACCTTTTGCAGTTGACAAAAGGACCACTATGAAAAGGAAGAATTAGGGCAAAGAGCAAGCTTTTTTTAACTGTTATCCTCTTCGATTTTTATATTTAAAATACCCAGTGCCTTGCCTTTCTTTCATATGAATGTAACGATTTCAGGCTATTTATGAAGATTTTTCAAATGGATCTAAAAATTAAGCTTCTATGCTTGGTTTATTTCATGGTGGCCCAGAGCTCCATGATGGCTAGAGCCACGTCCGATTCATTCCTGCTGAAATATTTTCAAGTCGAGAGCATTCCGCTTATGATTATGGCTGCGGCCAGCCTTTCCATCGTTCTTGCCGTTTTCACCACCTACCTTTGTGGACGCTTTCAAGCCTTTGGGGCAATGAGAATTGCCACTGCTGGCCTTGTTCTAAGCTTGGTTGGAATCATTGCCTTGGTTTTTTATCTCGGCAAGAGCGGGGAGAACAAGATCATCTACGTGTTCGCCTACATGCTTTGCGAGGTGATCGTCATCCTGCCAATGGTTCTTTTCTGGGGAATGGCGGTGGGTGTCCTGAACCCCACCGAATCCAAGAAATGGCTGGGCTTGATTGGGGCGGCCGGAACCTGTGGCTGCATACTTGCGGGGTACACCATTTCGTTCGTTAGTGAACAGCAATACGTCAACGAGCTTTCCCTCGGTATGGTTGCAGGGGTTTTGCTCGTTGTTTCCTTCATCCTCGTAGTACGAGCCAAGTTGTTGACAATTGATGATGACGAAGCGATTCCTTCTGCTCAAAGTGCCAGCATCATTAGGAAATTGGCTGTTTTGATTAGCAGCCGGCAGTCTGTTCTGATGACTGGATTGGTTGTGTTTTCGGCAATCGTTCTATCCCTCATAGACATCAATTTCAAGTTTGAGGTTCGTGAATTCTATAGTAATAAATCCCGTGGTGAACTTTACGACTTCTTTGGTCAGTTTTACACATATACAAGTATCGCTCAGCTGATTCTGCAACTTTTGGTCGTTCGTGCCGTCTTGACGAGGGGAGGGGTATGGGCAGCCATTTCCATCTTGCCCGTGCTTCTTTTGCTCACTTCCGTTTTCGCTTTGGTCGTGGGTGACAGGAATGCCGTTTACGTGAGCAAATTCATTACGCAAGTCGTATTTTTCACGATTGAGTACGTTGGTCTTCAAATGCTTTTTCTTTCCGTAACAAAGAAAATGAGAGGGCAGATGAACAGTGCTGTGGACGGCCTGACTCGTCCTGCCACCATTGCCTCGATCAGTCTTCTGATCACTTACACCCTTCCTTTTTGGCAAGAAGACACGGTTTTCCGGCTCAATTCCATCATAATCTGCCTTTGCGTGTTCTGGCTTATCGTCTCTTTCCTGAATTACCGCCAATACATTTCTTCGCTCATCGATAACCTCAAGGCGAGAATCTCCGAAGGGAAGCGCGAGCCGGTCTTGACGGTACAGGATCGTCACGATCTGGAGGGAGTTCTTCCCGGTTCCCAACCAAAGTCACGGCAAGGTAAGGAGGAGCTTTCGCCTGAATTGATTGAGGAAGAGCTTTCGCAAATCGATTACGGCACCGCGCCCATTCTCTATGCCGAACTGGTCGCGGCTCGGATTAACTGTGGCAAGGAGCTTTCCGTCAAGGACTTAAAGTGTATGCTGAAGGAAGTCTCCGATGCGTCCGACCGGGCCGCTTTGCTGCTTGCGTTTTTTGATTCCGCGAAACTGGATGATCCTTCTGCGGAGCTTAGGAAATTCGGGAAATCCAGGTTGCTCATGGCAATGAAGGAATGCGGCCTCATGCTCGAGTTGGCCAAGTTGTTTCCACGCTCGGAAAAACTTCGACCCTTGAGGCAGGCTCTCGATGACCAATTGAAATTACGGCAAAAGGTTTTGGTTTCCATTCTCCCGACTCAAAACAAGGAGATCGATTTCCCCAAGCTTATGAAAACCTTAACTTCGCAGAGAGCGGATGCCAAGGCGGAGGCACTGGAGGTTCTCAAGGGCGTCCTGAAGCCAAGCTTGGCCGATGATTTCGTTTCTCTTTTCAATTCGTCTGATGGTGATGGCGATTCAGATGACTTTACCTCTTCACCGATGAAATCCATTGCCAAGCTCGATTGCCGATGGCTGTTGCAAGGCTTCCTGCTTTCCGTGGACGAGGATGACTTTGCCAAGCACGAGGAACTTATGGACCAATTCCTTTCCAACGAAGACGAACTTGTCCGCAAGACGGCTCTTGAGGTATACATAAGGCTCCAAGGCAGGGAAGAGCTTGTCCTTGAAAAATGTCGGGCCTTTACGGAAGACGCGTCCCCAGACGTTTGCAAATTGGCGCAGGACAGATTAGCCGCAACTTGAGCTGATAATGATGGAGTCGGACCCAATGCCAATTGAAGCCTGTTCCCGGCGAATCCATCCGGGATTTTTTCCCTCTCGCCGTGGAAACCACATCCTATGGCACAAGGGCTTGAAACTCTTTCTTTATTTGTTGTTGCCGACAAATCGACGAGGGTACACCCTTCGATTACGGCACCTGCCGTTCGAAAAGGTGATTTCGATTGCGAAAACCATTATGCCAGCGACTTGTCACAGCGAATACCCGTGGAGGTGGTCCTACGTTCCCTTTTTCCCGGGAGCCATGGGTTTTCTTCGCCGGGAGAACGGAACCTCCCAAGCCTTTTTTCCCATTCATCCAGAATCAGCCTACTTGCCGTAAAGCCCAAGGAGATAACATGACAAACCCTTATCACAAATCATTTGCCGGTCAAACGCCGCCTTTTCTTCTTTTTCCATCGCAAGTGGGAGTCGTCCTTCTCTTTTTGCTCGTTCCCATCCTCGCTACGGCTCAGCAACAACCTGCGGATGAAGGCGTCGAATCGAATTTTGGGAAGATCGAGAGCCTACGCTTGAGCGAGGAAGCAACTTTCATAGAGCCCCCCCGGCAAGATTCAGCAAAAGTTCACACCAATGGCTCGACCCAGCAGGCAACGCCCCATGAGGGATATCTTCTTGCCCAGACGGTTCCCGTGGCTCCCCAGCCCGTCCCCGTGGCCCCGCAACCCGTCCCGGTGGCTCCCCAGCCTATACCGGTGGCTCCCCAGCCCGTCCCCGTGGCCCCGCAGCCCGTCCAGGTCGTGCCCCAGCCCATACCGGTGGCTCCCCGCCCCGTTGCTCCGGTGACTCAGCCTGTGGATCCCAATCGACCTCCGCCAGCCATCGGCTCCCCCCTTAGCCCCTATGCCTTCAAGAGTTATCGCTTGGGCTATATGCAGAGCGATCGAGTCATTGCCCTTCTGAAATCCCTAGGTTATGCGACGGTCGAGTTCTCCGCAGTGCGTGGAGAATCCGTTAATGAGAGCATATTCACAGTGATCAAGCAGGTGGATAAGTATCCTCTCGTGGTAAAGATTATCGATGCCGCAAAAACCAGTCTGATGCAGCCTGCCATGGATGGAGGCCGGAGCGCCACGGGGACCAACTCTCTGGGTGGAACCTATCTTCACCAGCAGACCACGGGGGCTCCCGAACAAAGACTGTTATTGGTTTATCAAAGAGCGTACCCGGACCAACTGCATTCGCTCGTCGAGCTGCTCCGCAACGAAATCGACGTACCGGCAAGTCAGATCGTAATCGAAGCCTTGGTGGTCGAGATCAACACGGACAAGGCGCAGGAGCTTGGGGTTCAGTTTACCCAGGTCGACAAGAAGACTACAACCACCTTGAATTCGACCGGAACGCTAGGCAGTACCTTCCTTTCGAACGAGGATTCGTTGTTTCAATGGAATGGCAGCACCGTGACCGGATCCTACGTGGATTACACCGGTACGACCCAGTATACCTATCCCGGAATGGTTCGAACGGCTCCCCTCGGTCTTTCCGCGACACTCTCCGCCTACGTCAAGGACGGTCATGCCGAGGTTTTGTCGAACCCGTCCATCCTGGTATTGGACGGACGCCAAGCTAGAATCCAAGTGGGGCGACAGGTTCCCAACCAGAGCACGCTCGTACAAGGTACGCAGAGTTTTGCCAGCATTAACTATATCCCAACCGGGATCGTACTAAATATAAGGCCCAGGATCACCGAAGATGGATCGGAGGTTACGATGCAGATCGAGACCATAGTCAGTAATGCGGTTTTCTCGACCACCGATCCAAGCGCTCCTCCCCAAATTGAGAACAAGCAGGTTCAGACCTTCGTCCGTGTTGCCGACAATACCCCATTCATCGTGGGTGGATTAATCAGCAAAAACAAGGACAAGGGCTCTTCCGGCGTCCCCGTCCTTTCCGAGATTCCGCTTCTGGGTAATCTTTTCAAAAAGAAACTGGAAAGCAACGCGGACCGAGAAGTCATTATCGTGCTGACTCCCCACGTCATCGACACGAACCAGAAATCCTTCAGCTACGTCATCCCTAAGGACTCCCAGTCCTTTGACTCGTTCGACAACCTGCTGTTCCGCAATGCCTATCGTATTCGGGACGATGACCTGTTCGACCTCTCTTTTGCGACCAAAAGCGAGTTCTACCGTAATATTCTCGCCCAGCTTGCGGCCTACAAGCGAGCCCATCCTGAGCTGGCCCAGGATGCCCCGGTCTTTCAATACCTCAACAAAAGGGTTCCCGGAGAAGAGGTAATCGTGAGGAGAATGATCTGGGAAATCGTTCACAAGTCGAAGTTTCATCAGTATATCGCCGATGATCACATCCTGCTTTTCGAGTCCAATGAAGCGGCCCAGTACGGCAACAAGTTCAAGACTCATCTCCTGAGTGTTCTTCTGGATCAGCTCAAGGACCCCAAGCGGGAGAATTCCTTCGTTTTCGATTTCGCTCAGCACAAGGCTAATTCGGCTGGTCCCTTCGAGCATCCCAGAGCCCGGATTTCAAAAGTCAACGTTACCAGTGCGTCCAACTACGTCGAGCAGATGAGCCTGCTCAACGCCAATGACCCGAATCGCAACAGGATCCTTCTATCGCCTGCCGTTTCACCTCCCGGGGTAAGGGGAGCGACGGCCATGGAGGTTCTCAAGGGAGTCTTGGTTCTAAAGAGAATCTTGTCCCTCAACAGTTCCATGCCAGTCACGATTCAGGAATTCAGGGTTGGGCGGCAAATCATTTTTCCTACCGAGCAGGAACTCAGGGATAAGTACCACGTGATCGATTACGACGTCGCCAAGTTCTTTTATGAGGTAATCAATTACTACCCTGAGTTTGAAACCGCCTTCAACCGTGACTCCGCCTCGATTCTCTACCAGATCCGGGGCCTTCAGCAGAGGTAGCTCGCGTTCTTTTCCTTCCCTTGCCCATCAGAACAGCCCGATGCCCAACCGATGAAAGAACCTCTCGAGACCTTGCTTGCCCGAAGCGGGTTGGCTTTTGCACTCCTGTCCTATTTCCTATCCGGTTGCGGTGAATCCCCCCAAGTAAAAGTCCCCCCGATGATCGATTCGTTGACTTTGGAAAGCGACAGCTTCGGGCTCTCCTCGACTCACGAGAGCCAGATGGCCGTTTTCGAGGCTTTGTTCATCGACGAGGGGCGCTATCGGATACCTGGAGATCCCGATCCTGCCAGATTGAGGTCCTTTTTCGAGGAGATCAGGGAAAGCTACTACCGCAAAGCGGAGGGAATCGATTATACCCTGATTGGGAAACAGTATCATACCTTCACCCATGCCATGGACGTCATGATTGTTACCCATGCTTTGCTGAGATCCGGGGGCGGAGTCTATTTTTCGGACGGTGAGGCGGCTTCACTCGTCTTGGCCGGACTTGGCCACGATGCCATGCACACCGGTGTGACCAATACCTTTCTCATCAACTCAAAGCATCCTTTTCTGGAGGAGACGGGGCCCGACAGCCTGCAGGAGAAGAGGTCGGTCAAGCATATGCTAAACCTTATGGACAAGCACGAAATCCTCGTAGTCCGCGAGGATATGAGCCCGGAACTACAAGCGGAGATAATAGGGGCCCGGAACCTTATTGAGCAGTCGATTTTGTGGACCGATATTACCCGGCACAAGGATCAATTGGGGAAAATGGTCGCCGCGGTACCCGAGGCTCTGGGTGCTCTCTCAAGCGCGAGAGGTCACGATGGCAAGGAAAAGACCATCGGGGCGACGGAAGGAGACTTGAGCGTTCGGGAAAAGGTGTCGTCTGCCTTGGCGGACGACACTCGCGTTTTGCTTGGATCCTTCTTCCTGCACGTCGCGGACATCAACAACCCGGGCCGGGATTGGGCAACCTGCGAAAGGTGGGCGGGATTGGTAATGAACGAGTTCTTTTCCCAAGGCGACTTGGAGAAGAAACTGAAGCTTCCCGTTTCCATGCTTTGCGACCGCGACAAGGTAAAGGTTCCCTTTGCCCAAATCGGGTTCGGGAAGTTCGTCATCAGGGACCTTTATGAGCTTTTGAAACAAATTTCCCCCACCGCAGGGAACTATCTCTTGAATAACTTCGAGCAAAACCAGAAGAAGTGGCAAGCCATCGAAGAAAACGTTCTTTCTTCCGGCAAGCCCTATGAAATCAAATTTCAGCCGCCCACCCGCGAAGGTGGTTGGGATGGGAATTCTTCCTCGGGGAATTGAAAGTCGGCCCGAGGGCCGGGGCGATCATGAGAGCCCCTTGACTTCCCAGCCTTTTCTGTACTTGCGCTCGATCAGTGCCGTAGCCTCCTCGTTGCCGTCGAAAGATAGCTTTTCTGCGTTCCATTTCAGGGTTTCATTGGGGAAACGGGTCGCTATTCCGCCCAACAAGACGGTCTCGGAAAGCGGGCCTGAGTAGGAAAAATTGGCCGAAGGAATCGGTTGAGTTCCCTTAATGGCATCAATGAAGTCATGCCAGTGGTTGGTACCTTCGACCTTTTCGATCACGAAGTCCGAGAAGCTTTTCTTGGGGAAAAGTTCGGGCATCCCGACGTGAGGAATGAGCATGACTCCCTTCGTTCCAATGATAACCGATCCCTGGCCTGGGAGCTTTTTGCCTTCCAGCAGGGCAGCTACTTCGGGTGGAGGGCGTTGTCCCCCGTCATACCAAGTGACGGGGAGGTTTTTCCCCGCCGAGTACTTGGTCTTCGGGAAAAGGTAGTGGATCCTGGCGTCGAAACCCCAGTTGTCCTTGTTGGGAGCCGGGCCTTCCGAAAGTAGAGAGACGGGGTAGGTGAGACCGAGGGCCTTGAAGGCGGGGTCGTAAATGTGACAACCCATGTCCCCGAAAGTTCCGGTTCCGTAGTCCAGCCGCTTGCGCCATTGCCCGGGATGGTAATAGCCCTTGATGTAATCGGTAAAAGGAGCCGGACCGATCCATCCGTCCCAATCAAGGCCTTCTGGGACGGGGTCCTTCCTGTCGGGCTTGGGGTTGGAGTCGCCCCAGCGTTTATTACTGAAGGAGTGGGCTTCCTTGACCTTGCCGATGACACCGTCATGCACGAGCTTGACCGCGGTACGGTATTGAGTGGAGGAATGGATCTGGATTCCCATCTGGGTCACCAGCTTGTTTTTCTTGGCGAATTCATTCAAGGCCCGGGACTCCGCTACGTCGTGCGTCAGGGGCTTCTGCCCATAGACGTGGAGGCCCATCTGCATGGCGGACATTCCCATGCATGCATGCATGTGGTCGGGCGTGGATACGTTTACGCAGTCAAGAGACTCTCCTTCTTTCTCAAGCATTTCTCGCCAGTCCGCGTATACGTTGGCGTCCCGAAAGCGCTGTTGGGCCTGCCTTCGACGGTTGGGGTCGATCTCGACGACGGCCGCAACCCGGACGTTTTTATGCGAACTGATGTTGCCTAGGTCGGCTCCTGCCATTCCACCGCCTCCGAAACTGGCATGCATGAGGGTCTCGTTGGGGGAGGATTCAGCCCAAGAGGTGCGGGCTACGAAGGGGAAGGCCAGGCCGCCGGCAACTTGTTTGGCAAAGGATCTTCTAGAGTAAGTGAATTTCATTTTATGATTCTCTCCCGATCTCCGAATGCAGGGCAAGAAAAGAAACCCCGAATCGAAGAAGAAATCAAGCCTTGCCGGATTCCTTCGTTCGGGATGCTTATCATTGACCAATCGATTTCCGCGCAGTAGGTTCCTTTCTTCCCACACGCCAGGGTAGCTCAGCTGGTTAGAGCGCGGGACTCATAACCCCGAGGTCGGCGGTTCAAGTCCGCCCCCTGGTACCATTCCCGGCAACAATCGGGAATCAGGAGCTATTGCCTTTGGTTAAGACGGTTTAAAAGGCTGGAGTTTTGTTCCGGAAGGATTGGGCGCGCCGGAAGGGTGTTTCCGGGGTTTGCAAACTGAGGGCTGGGCAAAGTGTTGGCGCCCGGCTGGGATAAGGATGGTGCCTGTGGAGGCTGGAGGGAGCCGTTGTTTGCACGCAAAACGCCCGGGGTGGCTTGCGTTGCATTGGCGGATGGCAGGGCATGGAAGGTGCTGGGGTCGGGCGGTCGCGGACTGACGGGGATGGGGGAGGGCGGTGGAGCGTTGACCGGGGCGGACTGGTTTTTCTTGAGGTCCTCGAGTTCCTTGAGCTTGCGAATCATTTGGGTTTGCTCGATATGCTCCTTGGTTTTTCCTACGTAGGTCCGAAAGACCAAGTCGTGTTCGGAGTTGAGCCAGTTTCTTCCGGCCTTGTAGGGGTTTCCTTCTCCGAAGGCAAACTCTCCGAACCATGACTTCTCAGGGATCCTGTCGCAGACGAAGAAATAGGTTTGCCCGGCTTCCTGAGGCACCTCGCCTCGAATACGGATGGTTATCCAGCCACTGTCCCGTTCAGTCAGGCTTTGAGCTGCCAGTTGGTTGAGAATGTCGTCCCGGCTCAGTTTCCATGCACCGAATTTTGCGCCGGTGAGAGGATTGCCCTCGCGGATGAATCCACTCATGGAGAGCCCGTAATATTCGTTGGGGACGACGTTGGCCTTGCCGTAGAGAAGGATTTTCGTGAGTACGCCGTCCTTGCCCGCTGTGAAACTGAACCAGTTCTTGGAGGGAACGTGACTGAAGCTGGTGGTATGTTGATCCTTATAGAATTCCTGGTACTGGTCGAGTTCCTCTACGTAGACTAGGGGAAAGGTCGGCTTTGCCTTTTCGGGATCAGGACTTTGCCCGGATGGGGCGGTGGTTTGCCCCTCACTCTCAGGAGTTTTTTGAGTTGCGTCATCGGAGCAACCAATCAGCCCACACAATACGATGAAAGATAAGGCAAGGTAGGAAATATGTTTGAAGTAGGGCAAGGTAAGTAACCGTTGATCCAGTTAAGGGCTTAGCTGGCATTAAGCAGGCGATTCTCGACAAATACAATATTTTTCGCTATTGGGGCTCGAATAATCAATGAAAAAAATGCACTCGTCATGTCGCGGTTCGTGAGCAGAATGGCAGCTCGATATGGATACCCTGGCTTTTTGGCTTCCGCTTGCGCTGTTATTTGTTTCCGCTCTCATGGGGACGGCTCTAAAGCGCAGAGCCCGTGATCATTGCCTCAAGAAATTCCAAGGCTCGAAGGTAATCCTTCCCGATGGAGAGGGGGCATGGGAGAAGGGGACCTTGAGGGTTTTCGCCCAGGGGGTCGAGCTTGCCTACGAATCGCAAATAGACGAGCCCTTCGGCTCCGTCGAAACGCTGGTTCTCCATCCGTCGGAGGTTGAGAAAGTCAGCTATTTCGTTCGTCCGGCTCCTGCCCCCGACACTCGCGCGGGAGCAGACTGGTCGAAGGAACTTGCCCGCATCCGAGCACCCTCCTTCTACGACCGGGTGAAACGCTCGGCCTTGAACTTCTATAATATGCTTAGGGATGCATTCGGTCAGGCTTCCCAGGCAATCCTCGGGGCCATCAGCAAGGATTCATCGATGGGCAAGGTCAAGAATGCGGATAAGCGGGTTAATGAAATCGGATCCGGCTTAACTGACTTGGTGCCCAATGCCTGGGAGCCCATCCTCGAAAAATATCGGGGGCATCGAGTTGTCGTGGAACGCAAGACGAAGACGGGTTTGGTCAAGGAATCGGGCGTACTGGAGGATTATTCCTCCAAGTACCTGCTGGTGCGGGAGGTCATTGCCCGAGATGAAGAACTGCTTGGCTTTCTTGAAAAGAATGGAGCCGTGAGGGATGCCCAGAACGATTTTCTTTATGCAAGAGCCCATTCCGTGGTTCGCCATACCGTTGCAGGGTAAGGCTTAAGTCCCACTTGACCGAACGGATTCAAGGCTCTATATTCCATTCAGACTTCTGCATCGTTCGAGAAGTTGCTTTGGTTCTTTTCCTTACTCCAACTATACGGGGAATCCATCGACAGGCGTCTGCAGTCAAGCCGTAAATCGGAAGACTAAGGGCGTCGCGAGGGTACCCACCTGGACCTGCAAAGGTCATAGAACCGAAGAGTCCGATGCACGGCGAAGGCAGAAGTCTACTTTTTACATGATCATACAAGGAATTGAGGCGCACCTGCTCTCTTGTCCCCTCCCCAATCCCGCCTCCTATGAATTTCACGGTGGCCGCAGGGAAATCTTCAAGCGCGATGCCTTGGTCTTGTGCGTTCGTGGTACCGGAGGCCTGACTGGTTATGCTCCGGCTTCAGCCTCCGAACGGACGGCCCGTCTGGTGGCGGAGCTTTTGGCTCCCATGCTGGTCGGGTCCAAATTGTCCAGTCCCCGTGAGTTTTCCGAAAGGGCTCGGCAAATCCATGGCGATAAGGTCAACGCCGCGGCCGGATCACTCGAAGTCGCGCTTCTGGATCTTCAGGGAAAAGCCGAAGGTTGTTCGGTAACGGAGTTCTTCGGCGGACGCAGGCAGGAAACCATTTCCTGCTATGGCAGCGCCGGGATGTACGGTTCTCCTGAGCAATATGCGGAGGAAGCCTCGGCTGTTTGCGAGCTTGGTTTCGAAGCCTACAAGTACCGCCCGGCCCTTGGGCCGGAGGAAGATTTCAGGACGGTCGAGCTTATGCGGCAGGCGGTTGGCTCGGAAGTCGGACTTTGTCTTGATGCGCACTCCTGGTGGAGGATGGGCGACAAATCCTATTCTCCCTCAACGGTCGAGGGTCTTGCCCGGGATGTTGCGCCATTTGGCATCACTTGGATCGAGGAGCCTTTTCCCGTCGAAGACCGTATCGCCTATGCGGAGCTTCGGGCCAAGAAAATCGTTCCTGTTGCGGCGGGTGAGCATGAACGTGATATCGCTGGGTTTGAGAAATTGATTCGAGGTGGCTCGGTAGACGTAGCCCAGGCCGACGTCTCCCACCATGGGGGATTCAGCGGTATACATGAGATTATCAACCTTTGCCGGACGGATGGAGTAACCTTTGCCTTTCACAACTGGGGAACGGCTCTGGAAACGGTGGTGGACGCCTTGATCGGTTCTTGCTTTCCGAGGGAGACTGCCCGTTGGCTGGAGTATCCTCAGTACGCTCACAGAGATTCCCGGGTCATGTATCCCTTCCCACTCTCGGACGAGCTTGTCCCCGAGGCTCCCGTACCCGAAAAGGGCGAATTATCCCTGCCCGACGGCCCGGGCCTTGGCGTTGTGGTGGATGAGTCGGTTTTCGATAAATACCCCTACCTGCCGGGCCCTTGGAGTGCCTTTGAGCTGGAATCTCCCCCGAGCAAGCTGAATTTGAGCGGGGACCATGCCCTTCCCTGGGCAGGTGACGGGCATCCTTGAGGGAGGAAGGGGTTGGCAACTTAGGCGAACCCTACCAGCCCAATCCCCAATTTTCCAGCCTCCGCCAGTACCTTCGGCTTATCGAGCACGAGTACCGACCCAGCCTCCAGGGCGGCCGTGGACAGATTGGCTTCCTTCATCGCGCGTAAAGTCTGCAAGCCAAAGGCCGGTACGTCGAACCTGGTGTCTTGGCTGGGTTTCCCCAGCTTGACGAAGATGCAGTTTTTGGCCTCGAAGGCTCCCGCCCGTTCGATCATGGCGTTGGTTCCCTCGAAAGCCTCAACGGCGAGCACCGTTCCCCGGCTTAGCACGACCCCTTGTCCAACGTCCAGGCGGGCGATTTCGCGGGCCACCTCGACCCCATGCGCCAAATGCTCATCCTCGAACTTATCCTTGCCTCCGATCATAATACCTGCGTCGGCGAGGTCCTCATCCATGAAAACCCTTGCATCCAAAAGGTGAACGCCCGCTTTTTCAATTTCGTCCCCAATAGCACCGAAAATAGTTTCAGCGTTCCTGCGACTTAGCCCCGCCAGCATTCTGATAGCCTTCAGATCGGGGTTGAGGCCACGAAAGAGTTTCCCAGGCGTCACCCGGCCCGCCATGACAGCGTACCCGGCCTTCATCTTAATCAACTCCTTGAGTAGCTTACCGACTTGACCCACCTTGACCCTAGCTCGTTGGTCTTCGGGAAACTCGTTCACGAGTTCATCGGAGGTCTCGCCTCCTAGTTCGATCAACCGCAAGGGGATACCCGCTGATCGGGCCCGACGCGCGAGAAGGATTGGGTATTCTCCCTGTCCGGCGACCAAGGCAAGAGGTTTGCTCGGGTCAAAGTTCTCGGGAAGGAAGCGGGACATAAATGAGACGGCTAGCCTTTGACCGCCAAGTTGACCAGCTTGCCGGGCACGTAGATTTCCTTCACGATTTCCTTGCCCTCAAGAAAGCTTTGCACCTTGGCGTCGGATTTAGCTGCGCCGATAATGTCGGCTTTGTCCGCATCCTTGGGGAATTGGGATTGGCCACGAAGCTTTCCGTTGACCTGAAAGACTATGGTCATCTCCTCCGCCACCAGCAACTCTTTGCGGGCTACGGGCCATGGGTGATCGGCAATGGATGGGTTTTCTCCAAGTTCGGCCCACAATTCCTCGGCTAAGTGAGGGGCAAAGGGGGCGAGCAACTGGAGTAGGCTTTTGGCTGTTTCAATGGAATAGGAGGCTGACTTCTGCAGGTGGTTGACGAGGATCATCATCTGGGAAATCGCCACGTTGAAACGGAGGTCGTCGATGGCCTCCGTTACCCTGAGGATGGACTCGTGGAGCAGGCGGAGGGTCTCCTTGTCGGTTTCCTCTGCGGGGAGGTGCTTGTCCTTTGCAAAGCATTCGCGATAAACCTTTCGAAGAAATCGGTGAACGCCCTCAATTCCCTTTTCGCTCCATGGCTTGACTGCCTCGAGCGGTCCCAGGAACATCTCGAAGAGCCTGAGCGAATCGGCTCCATAGGCCTCGATCACAACGTCGGGGCTTACCACGTTGCCCACGCTCTTGGACATCTTGTTTCCATCTTCCCCTAGAATGAGCCCCTGGTGGAAAAGCTTGCCGTATGGCTCGGGGTTGGCGAGGACTCCCTCGTCGTGAAGGAAACGATGCCAGAAACGGGCGTAAAGCAGGTGCAGGACGGCATGCTCGGCACCCCCGATGTAGAAATCGGGACCTTGCCAATAGGCTTCCTTTTCGGAGTCGACCAGGCGGTCGGAGTTGTCGGGGTCGAGGTAGCGCAGATGGTACCAGCAGGAGCCCGCCCACTGGGGCATGGTGTTGGTCTCGCGGGTGGCTGGGACCCAGTTCTCTCCCTGCGGCTTTGGTCCGGACCTGGCTTCAGTCCGTCCCGACTCAACGTCAAACCAGACTTCCAGCCACTCGGGGATCGTTGCCAAGGGACTCTCACCCGTCCCGGATGGCTGGTAGTTCTCGACCTCGGGCAAACGAAGAGGTAGCTCGCAGGCGGGCAGGGGGAGCGCGTAAAGCGTTTCTCCATCCCTCATCGTAGTGACGGATTCTTGGGGCATTAGTTCGGTAACGGGCCCATCTTTCCGTCCCGCCTTTGCGTAGTCACCGAGTGAAACCCAAACCAGCGGGATCGGCTCTCCCCAGTAGCGCTGGCGGGAGAATATCCAGTCCCGTAGCTTGTAGTTGACGGCTCCTTTTCCGCACCCCTTTGCTTCCAGGTCGGCAATGATCTTAGCCTTGCAGGCGTCCGTATCCATGCCGTCGTATTCTTCCGAATTGACCATGATGCCCGGTCCCGAGTAGGGGAGCTTGGCCTTCTCCTCGTCGCCATCCTGCCGGGCGATGACTCGGGTGATCGGAACGTCGAATTTTTCCGCAAACTCGAAATCCCTTTCGTCATGGCCGGGTACCGCCATGATGGCCCCCGTGCCGTAACTGATAAGGACGTAGTCGGCAACCCATACGGGGATCTTTTCACCGTTCACCGGGTTTAAGCAGAAGCTGCCGGTGAAAACGCCCGACTTGTCCTTAGCCAAGTCGGTGCGGTCCAAGTCGCTTTTCTTGGCTGCTGCCTCGACGTAGGATTTGACCTCATCCGCCTTTTCGGGGGAAACGAGTTTTTCGAGAAGAGGATGCTCGGGGGCAACTACCATATAGGTCGCCCCGAAGAGCGTGTCGGGACGGGTTGTATAAACAACCAGTTCCTCCTCAAGCTCATCCACCTTAAACCGGACCTCGGCTCCTTCCGAACGCCCAATCCAGGCTTTCTGCTGACGCTTGGTCGAGTCGGGCCAATCCAAATCCTCCAGTCCGGCCAGCAGTTTTTCGGCATAAGCGGTGATTCGGAGGACGACCTGCCTGAGGTTTCGCCTTTCGACGGGATGTCCGCCGACTTCGGATTTGCCGTCGACGACTTCCTCGTTGGCCAGGACCGCCCGCAAGTTCGGGCACCACCAGACGGGTTTTTCGTCCACATAGGCAAGGCCACGCTGAAAGAGCTTGAGGAAAATCCACTGGGTCCACTTGTAGTAACCAGGCTCGGTGGTATTGATTTCCCGGTCCCAGTCGATGGCGAAGCCGATGCTCTTGATCTGCCGCCTGAAATTCTCCACGTTGGCCTCCGTAGTGACGGAGGGATGGGTGCCCGTCTTGATGGCGTATTGCTCGGCCGGAAGGCCGAAGGCATCCCATCCCATCGGATGGAGGACGTTGAAACCAAGGGCCTTCCGATAACGGGCGAGTATGTCGGAAGCTACGTAGCCTTCGGGATGCCCGATATGCAAGCCCGCACCCGAAGGGTAGGGGAACATGTCGAGGGCGTAGTACTTGGGCTTGTCCGATCCGTCTTCCGCCCGAAAGGTCTTTTCACGCTCCCAGTAGTCCTGCCATTTTTTCTCGATGGAGGAAAAATCGTATTCTTGTTCGTCTTCGGCCATGATCTAAAGAAGGAAAAGCATGAACCCTTCCCGTCCTTTTGGCAAAAGGAAACAGGCGGGCCGGCAGGCTTCCCCCTCCTTAGAATTGAGACTCGAGACTTTTCAGCTGCAGCTGCAGGGAATTCATTCGAAGGCCATTGGATTCTTGTTGCGAAGGAGCAAAAGCATCATCGATTTGAAAACTTTGTGATCTTGAAGAGTTTATCTTGCCCTTCAGGAACGAGCCTCCTCGCGTATAGTCGCTGGGGTACTGCACGATGTATTCGACGGTGAGGATTCTCTTTTCCCGCGGGGACAGCGCCAAGTCCCAGCTGAAAAGCCCTTTTTCATCAGGGCTGGCCTTGGGGGAGACCTTTACCGATCGAACCTTTACCTCATCGGTCTGGGAAAGGGGTATGCGGTCGGCCAAACGGATGTTCTTGCCTGTCTCGGAAAGGTTTTCCACCTCAATGATCCAAGAAGCCTGGAGTTCCGTCTTGGAGGAGAAACTCGATTTTCGCTTCTCGCTTTTCGATCTATCGAGGACCCTGGAGACCTTTACTTGGTCCTCCACCCCCGCATAGAGGGAGAAAGCCTCACCCGGTCCGACGAAGTCCAGGCTGGTGGAACCCAGGAAGTCAGTGCCGAGGTAGAGCGTAACTTTGCCCGGTAAAAGAGCCTGCCCACTCTGGTTGTTCAACTCGAAGACCCGTGCGGCGTTCAAGGAAACTTCGGGAGCGGCCACGATTCGCTCGACTTTCCGGAGGCTTAGCCTGCCAATCGGGACCCGCACGGGCTGGCCATCCGAGGATACGTATTTTTCAGCCATGGATTCGTAATGGGTGGTGGTCGCGCGCTTGCTGATTTTGGCAAAGGCTCGGACCGCCGCATGCTGCTGCTGTTCTACTTTGCCCATGTTTCTTAAGGCCAAGTCGTTGTTTTGGACCGGGTTGTTGGAGTACCAGAGACGGTTTTGGTCCCTGTAGTTTCCGAAGGCTTGGGCATAGGTATCCTCTTTTTGCTGAAGAATTTGAACCGGGGCCTTGCTTCCCCGCCCGACCAGCAGAGTGTCCAGCTCGGGGATGCGGGCGGGACGGCTCAAGTCCTGAGTGGAAAAACTTAACTGTGCGGTCCCCCAGTCTTCTCCCGTAGTTTGACGGACGACGGCATGCGAGAGGATGTTCACCTTTCCGCCTTCCTTGTCGGCCCTCAGTTCGTGAGACGGTTCCCAGGAGGCTCCCGCCAGGAGATAGGTCAGGATTACGGTCGCCTTCCCTTCCCCTCGCAGGGTTATTTCCACGGAGCGCTCCTCAAGTTGAGCCCTCGAGTTGAGTTCGCTAAGCCTTTTCTGTCGGACGTTCTGTTCGGGTTGGATTTCCCTCCGCTCCTTTTCCAGAAGCCTCCGGTCCTCATTCAGCTTCTTAAGGGAGCCTTCCAGAAAGGTAAGGAAGGCCGAGTACTCCTCAACCTTGACTTCCCGGCTCGCGGCGTCCTTAGGGAGTTTTTCCAAGGAAAACACCCGGATGCTCTCGAGGTGCTTGCGTCGTTGATCGATGATCTTTTGCCGGTCGGAAAGCTCGGTCATTTTGTCGGCTATCTCCTGTACGGCTTCCTGAGCCTTACGGACCTCTTCGTCCGAGGCGGCCGTGAGGTAGGTCCTGCGCACCTGTACGTCGAGAACCTCGCCTTTCGCCGCGCCTTCGAGCCTCAAGCTAACCCGTACCGAGCCCTCGTCGATCCAGCTGGGCAGTTTTGAAAAGGAGACGCGCTTCAGTTTCGGCGGCAAGTCGACCACGGATTCCCGGGTTACACGGGCCCGGTCGGCGTATACGGTCACCTCAGTGACTTTTGATGATAGTGATTGGGTGAGCTCCTTTTCGGGGGCATCCTGAGAGGCGAGGTGATCGGCTGCAAAGACGATGAACAAGGTGTGGGCAATAGCATTTTTCAGATTCATAAAGGAAGGAATTTGGTTTGATTATGAGCCTCGATCATAGAGGTTTGCGGACTGAGGGTTGTTCGGGAAAGGTAAAGGTTTCGTCAAAAAAAACGTCATGGGAATCGTCCGATCCTATTTTTCTTCAAGCATTTTCTTGATCACCTTCATTTCGGAAGACAATTCCTCGAGGCGCTGGTGGAGGTCCTGAACCCCATCCCTGACGGGGTCGGGGCTTTCCCTGCGCCTAGAGATTTCGCGCTGTATGGACATTTCGGCGTTCGATTCATCCATGCTGTTCATGATTACCCCGATCACCAGGTTGAGGACTATCATGGTGCCTATAAGGACGAAACTGACGAAGAAAATGGCTGCTCCGAGCGGGGAGGCTTGGGAGCTCGGTTCCCACCGGGCCAAGTCCTGATCCGAGTAGCCGTAGTTGTCGGACCCGTACATATTGATATACATTACGTCGGTCCAGTCCTCTAGGGTAACGACCCTAAAGAGAGACAAAACCGAGGTTTGCAGGTTGCGGAAGTGAATGGGGTCGTTTTCGCCGTAGAGGAATACGGCCATGGTGCCGTAAACATAGAAAAGCAAGCCCAGCAAAACGCTAACGTAGAACATCGAAGGCAGGCTTTTGAGAAGGCAAGTCACCAAGACCTGGAGTTTCGGGATGGTGGTGACTAACCTGAGGACCCTAAGGATCCTGGCCAGGCGAAGAACGGGAAGGAAGGCTCCGTTAATGGGCAAGACTGGTTCAAGCAGGCAGGCTGCCACTATGATGAAGTCGAAGACGTTCCAAGGGTTACTGAAGTATCTTAGAGGCTTTTTCCCTTCGGCAGCCACCTTGATGATTACCTCAAGCGAGAAAACGACCAGGATCATGCCGTCCATGAACTCGAGTATTTCTTTGTGGCGCTCAGCGAATTTTGCGTAGGTTTGCACGCCCACGACTACACCCGCCAAGACAATGGTCAGGATGATGAATCGCTGAAAGGCTTTGCTATTGCTGATCCGGAGGCAGGCTTCGCTCATGGGTCGGGTTAGTTTTGTGTCTTGATGAACTTCTCGATGGTCGGTTCCCCTTTCAGCCAGCCGAGTTTGGAAAGAAAGAGGTCCGTTTCGAGCATGGACTTGCGGAAGGGTTCGTTTGCGAATCTTCCCCAGTTGAAGAACCCATGCGGTTTCTCCGGGAAGGATACGAGTCGGCAGTCGGCGTCCAGTTTCCGGGCTCTTTCCTCGAAGAGCCGGACCGTTAGAAAGGGAACTGCATCGTCTCTGGTTCCATGAAAGATAATGGTTGGTGGAAGCCCGGTGCTGAGGTGGTGGTAAGGCGATAGTTTTTTCGGTTCGGTCCCAACGCGAGCCGGCATGTCGGCCTTCTTCTCTGCGGGGATGACGAACCTCTTGCCGATGTCGGCGAGGGCGACTGCCGGGTTGAAGAGTACGAGGGCATCGGGTTTGGAGGAAATATCAAGGTCCTCCTCCTCAGCCTCGAACCCCTTGACGGTACCGATTGCCGCCGCGACGTGACCACCCGCTGATCCACCTCCCACGGCTATTTTTTTGGGGTCTATCCCAAGCCTGGATGAGTTTTGCCTCATCCAGCGTACCGCCGACTTGCCGTCCTCTACGCAAGCAGTAGCTTGGGTGTTTTGCCGGGAAGATACCCGGTAGTCGGCGGTTACGGCTACCATCCCGCGGGATGCGAGGTATTCGCACTGTTTCTCGAATTGAGCGGGAGTTCCCGACCTCCACCCTCCCCCGAAGAAGAATACAATGGCAGGTTTGCCCTTACGCCTGGCCTGGCCTTGCGGTTGAAAGACCCAAAGCTTGAGGTCGGACCCGCTGGCTTTCTTATATACGTGTTCCCGAGCATCCGGCATCTGCGGCGGGTAGCTGGGTTTTGCCCCGAAGGCAGCCAAGGGAAGCCACAAAATTAAATGATGGAGGGTTTTTCCAAAAAGAAGGCGCATAACGGCTCATTCATTGAGTCATTATGTCTTTTAAGGCAAAGAAATTGTGTGCAAAGGTTCTACGTCAGCAGGCTGGGCAAGGGGCTTGGCCCCAGTCTATTTGCCGGCAAACCTATTTGAATGCCTGAGGCCCCCTCTGGTTCCTTTAACCCGATTGCGCTAAGTTACCCAAGGAGGGTAGGCAAGGATGCCAGCAACTTGGAACAACCGAATTCAAGGCAAAAGATAATCTCCTGGCAGCATTCCTCCGGACTTAAGTCGTCTCCTCTTTCAAAGGGGTCGGAAACATAGGGTTTGCTACCCGGCGCCATAAAAATTCCAAAGGGGCGGGTTTCACAGCGAAAAGATTGTCGGTGAAGGCTTACGAACTCTTCGCTTTCGTGATCTAGCGTAATGATCAGACCGGCATCGGCAAGCAGTGCCTGATCGGCAAAGCGGGAATAGGTCTGCAATTGATAACCAAATTGTTTGCAAAAATCCTTCATTCTCCCATCGGTATGGCATTCGTCGTATGCCTTGGAGACACCTCCTGCCAAAACCATTACTTTTCCATAGTGGTCGGATTTTTCGATCAGCGATCTCATAATCTCACGGGCGACGGGAGAGCGACTCATGCCGCGTTTGCTGAGAAAGAGAATCTTTCTCGGTTCTCCATCCATGCCCCTGGATCCGTTCGGATTCCAAGGGTTCTTGAATCCAGTATGGTTGTTCTCCCGACCGGGGCGTTTGCCGAGATTAGAACCTCCTCTGTGAGGCCTGCCGTAGATGTTGGGAGTATGTTTGAAGTTTGTGTTTGTCATGGTTGTCTTACCGCCAGTTTGATGTCCGTGAGGACAAACGATTTTCAAATGTTAATAACTTTGGTGCCTTCAATTAGGACAAAGATTTGTGTTTTTTTGTAAAATTTCTTGTTTTGCTTCCGCATTAACTTCCGCACTGCATATAACGCAACTTCAGCGCCAACGGATCAAGATGGAGTTATTTGGCCTCAAAAGGCTCAGGGTCACGACTGTCGAAGCCCAGAGAGGGCGAGGTCATTGGACTTAATGGGGCGGTTGCGACTTGCCTTTCCTCGTTCAGTTCTAAATTCTCCGCTCATGATAAATTCCAAGGCTTTTTATCTTTTCCTCCTTACGGTCTTCTCTTTTTGCCTCGGTGCGAAAGACAAGCCAAACCTCATCCTCATCTTTACCGACGATCAGGGGTATGGAGACTTGAGTTGTTTTGGTTCCAAGAAGATCAACACACCCCACATCGACAGGATAGCCAAGGAGGGGCGTAAGTTTACCAGCTTCATGGTCGCATCTCCCGTTTGCACTCCGTCGCGGGCAGCTTTGCTCACGGGATGTTACCCGAAGAGGGTTGGGATGCACCAGCACGTGCTTTTCCCAAGCTCGACCAAGGGGCTCAACCCAATGGAATATACCTTGGCCGACCATTTTAAGTCGATCGGATACGCCACCGCTTGTTTTGGGAAGTGGCACTTGGGGCATCATAAGGAGGTTTTGCCGACCTCAAACGGCTTTGATACCTACTATGGGATCCCTTACTCCAATGATATGAATCACCCGGACAACAAGGGGAAGCCAAAGGGCGGCCATGCCGGCATGGATATTCTCTGGAACGATCCGGAGTCGACCCTCACCAAATGGAAGACGCCTCTCATTGAGAACGAGAAGATCGTGGAGCTTCCCGTAGACCAGCGGACCATTACCCGCCGCTGTACCCAGAAGGCGATTGATTTCGTGAAGAAAAATAAGGATAAGCCCTTTTTCGTATATCTTCCCCATTCGATGCCCCATATTCCTCTTTACGTCCCCGATGAGGTGCGCGACCCGAACCCCAAGAACGCCTACGTCAATACCATCGAGCATATCGACTCGGAGGTGGGGCGCCTGCTTGACTCCCTTGATGAGCTAAAGCTGGCTGACACTACCTACGTCATCTATACCACGGACAACGGGCCTTGGCTCCCGTTCCTTCACCATGGAGGCTCTGCAGGGCCTTTGCGGGAAGGCAAGGGCACGACTTTCGAGGGTGGACAACGAGTACCCTGCGTAATGCGTGGCCCCGGCATACCTGCCGGCACGGTTTGTCGCGACCTTATGGGTACCATCGACCTCTTGCCTACTTTCGCGTCCATTACCGGTAAACCCCTTCCCAAGGGCAGGAAGATCGACGGTGTGGATGCCAGCGGTTTGCTGACGGGCGAGGGCAAATCTCCTCGTGAGGAGTTCGTTCATTACACCTCGAGGGGAGTGGTGGAGGGCATCCGGCAGGGGAAATGGAAGCTTCTCGAGAAAAAAAGCAGGCAAAGGAACAAACCACCCCAAGTATTTCTCTTCGATTTGAATAAGGATGTCGGAGAGAAGGAAAACTTGGCTGAAAAATTCCCCGCCCGCGTCGAGAGGATGAAAACACGAATGCTTGAACTGGATGGCGAAATCGAGCGCAATGCCCGCCCGCCTTGGTTCAAGAGGTAGATTCTTGCTAGCGAAGCACCGATACAGCCTTGCGTACTGCCGATACCAGTCGTTCGGCCTCCTCCATGGTATTGTAGAGGGCGAAGGAAGCCCGCGCCGTAGCCTCAACGCCTAGCTTTTGCATCAATGGTTGGCAGCAATGATGACCCGTGCGGATTGCGATACCCTCACTATCCAGGAGCGTGGACAGGTCGTGGGGGTGAATGCCGTCTATGGAAAAGGAGAGAAGAGCCGCTTTTCCTGAAGTCGTTCCGTGTTCGATGAATCCTTCGATCCCCTGCAAGCCGTCGCGGGCCAATGCGAGCAATTGGTTTTCGTGCCGAGATGCCGATCTTAAGTCGATTTCGGACAAGTAGCGGAATGCCTCGGCCAGCCCTATGGCACCGGCGACGTTCGGGGTTCCGGCCTCGAACCTTTGGGGTGGGGAGGCAAAAGTGGTGCCCTCGAAGCTGACCTGTTCGATCATGTCGCCGCCTCCGAGAAAAGGGGGCATTTCCTGCAGGAGCTCTTTTTGACCGAAAAGAACGCCGATTCCCATGGGGCCGAATACCTTATGCCCGGAAAAGGCGAAAAAATCACAACCGAGCTCGCGAAGGTTGATTCGTTGGTGGGGGGCGCTTTGAGCTCCGTCTACCACGGTGCGGACGTCGTTTAGTTTGGCTTCCTGGATAATTTCCGAAAGAGGGTTTTGAGTGCCGAGGGTATTGGATACTTGGCAAAGGGAAAGAATCCGGCTACCGGGTTCCTTCAGGAGCGAGGATAGTACTTGCCGGTCTAGAGAACCGTCCGGAAGAACTGGAACGACGGTGATTTGGGCTCCAACGGTTTTGCACACCAATTGCCAGGGAACAATGTTGGCATGGTGTTCCATTTCCGAGACGATAACCCGGTCGCCTTCACCGAGCTGAGTCTTCCCGAAACTGTTAGCCACAAGGTTCAAGGATTCGGTTGTGCCACGGGTAAAGATGAGTTCATCCGCCGAGACGGAGAACCAATCGGCGATATACTCACGAGCCATGCGATAGTGGTTTTCGGCCTCCTCGGCGAGCTGGTAGACTCCCCGATGTACGTTCGAGTTCGTACTCTCGTAATATTTGGATATTGAATCAATGACACGTTGCGGCTTTTGGGAGGATGCGGCGTTGTCCAGGTAGGCGAGTGGCTTGCCCCTGTTCGTCTGACCGAGGATCGGAAAGTCGGAACGTATTTTTTCTATGGGGTATTGGTCGCTCATGAGCTTAGGCTGGTGAAGTGGAAGAGGTGTTCGTCTGCTCGGTGGAGGTGTTTATTAATTTCCGCCCAGCTTGGGGGGGGACGGGATTAGAAAATAATCTTAACTTCAGGCAGCGTATTTCTCAAATTTTCCACCCCCTTCTCGGAGACCTTGGAATTCCACAGGTACACCTCCTCCAGGCTTTTGATGGACGAGAGGGATTCGAGACCTTTGTCGGTAACCTTCGTGCCCACAAGGTTGATGTAGGTAAGCTCCTCCATCTTAGCCAAGGATTCGAGGCCTCTGTCGCCTATCTGGGTGTTCCGCAGGCTGAGCCATACGAGGTTGCGATATCCCTGGACGGTGCCCAAGGCTTGGTCGGAAATCTTCGTCTTGGACAAATCCAAGTGTGAGATGTTGTTCTTCAGGTTGGAGAAAAGGGACAGGTCGGAATCGGTGGTTTGGTATGCTGCGGAAGAAAATTCGACTCGGACGAGCGAGTGCTTTTCCGAGAGTGGACTCACGAGGGCTCCGGACTTCATGGCGGCCTCCAGTTGGGGGCGAGATGCAGGCCTGACTTTCTTGCCAATTACATCAAGCCTGGAGACCGAAGGGTCGGGCTCCGTCTTAGATTCTACAGGCTTGGATTTGGTTGCAAGCGAGGGCGCGCCTGGCCTGGGCTTGGCGCCCTCGAGGATCCATCTCTCAAGAACGCTGATTTGCTCATCATCCCAAGGGTCGCCTTTTGGTGGCATGATTTCCGGGTCGTCCGGATCAAGGGTGATTACCTGGTAGAGGGTGCTTTCGTCCAGGCTTCCCGGGCTCACGATGGGGCCGTCGAGGTTGCCCTTTATGATCCACTCATGTGAGTCCAGTCTAAGGCCGGCCTTGGGAGGTATGGTGCGTCCATTCTTTACGTAAGGCGCTCCGTGACAGTCGAGGCAGCTTTCCTCAATCATGGGCATGAGGTGCTTTTCGAAGTCTATGGGCTCATCGGGACCGGGCATGCCGCCGGCATCTGCGGATGTTTCCCCGACTTCCTGCGGGGTTGAGTCGGTAGAAGAATGAGCTAACGCCTCGGCAGGATCTTGACCAAGTGGTATGGGGGTGTAGGAAAAAAAGGAACCGGGCCGGAACTGTGGCTTTGGGGGAGGAGGGGGCTTGAGTTTTTCCGTATTGTCGGATCCGGTTTGTGAAGAAGTATCCTGCTTGCCGTTTTGGACGGGAGGCTTGGCCGTCTGCGGTTTGCCTTTGGGTAATTTCTTTTCTTGAACAAGCTTGATTAGGTAACTCTTGTCGGGGGTCGAAAGCCTGTCGTAGGGTACAGGGTATAGTTTCCCGTCCTTGCCCTGAAAATAGAAGGTTCTACCCTCGTAACTGAGGACTCGTCCGGTGAAGGCTTGGCCTGTGGTGGTGGTGAACTTGCGAAAGGTCTCCTGGGCCCAGGCAACAAGACAAAAACCCGCAAGGACAAAAAGGATCCCAGCTCGGAACCAAACCATTATGAACTTGGCAACTTATGCCAAAACGTCGAACAGGGGCTCACCCTTGTGGGCAACGGTAAACGGTCTGCCGGATGGGGAATACTGAACGTCGTTGAGAGGCAACCCGAGGGCGTAGGCAATGGTTGCATTGAGGTCTGCCGGGGAGACGGACTTGCCTTGGGCGACGTTTCTGCCGGTGTTGTCGGACTCGCCGAAAACGGTACCTCCCTTGATGGCTCCCCCGGCCATGAAGGCCGTGAAGCAGAAGGGCCAGTGGTCGCGACCGTCGCGGGGGTTGATGTTCGGGGTGCGTCCAAACTCGGAAGTAAGGACGACGAGGGTTTCCTTGAGCAAGCCTCTGATTTCAAGGTCCATGAGCAAGGCGGACAAGGCCTGATCCATGTCTGAGCAATTTTCGGAGACTCGGTTGAAGTTATCGTCGTGGGTATCCCATCCGCCTCTCGTGACCTCGACGTAGCGTACCTGGTTCTCAATGAGTCGACGAGCCAGCAGGCATCCTTGGCCAAAGTTCGAATCCCCGTAGAGTGTATGCATTTGCTCGGGTTCCTTGGTGATGTCAAAGGCCTGCAAGTCTTCGCTCTTCATCAGTTTGACCGCGTCCTTGTAGAGGTCGGTGTACGCCCTGACCTTCTTCTGGGGAAAATATCCAGTGAAGGTTGAATTCATCTTCTGGGCCATTGCGATCCGGTTGCCGAACTGCTGGTCGTCAAGATACTCGGCCTTCTTACTGTTCGCCAAGCCGGCCTTGGGGTTGCCAATCGGAAGCGGACCGTACTTGGATTCAAGAAAGCCTGCCCCGAGGTTACCCCCTCCTCCGATCCTCACGTTCATCGGGATGGTGCGATTGATCTGCCCGGAAAGCTTGGCCACCCAACTCCCAAAGGTCGGGTGGGAAATGGTTCCCCTCTTCAGGTAGCTTGTATGCATCAGGTAGCTGGCTTGCTCGTGGGCTCCCTGGCTGGACACGCAGGTCCTGATGACGGCGGAGTTGTGCATGTGCTGGGCGGTGCGGGGGAGGTTCTCGGAAAGAATAACTCCATCCGCACTCGTCTTGATCGCCTTGGTCGGACCTTGGATGTCTGGGCAATCCGGCTTGGGCCCGAACGTGTCGAGGTGGGACATCGCGCCAGCCATGTTCAAGTAAATGACGTAGCGGGCCTTCGCTGGACGGGCTCCGGGAATTAGGGCGTTTACGCTGTTATGGATGTAGGAACCGGCCATGGGCATGAGGCCAACGCCAAGACAGGTCTTGGCTGCGTTGGCTATGAATTCGCGTCTCCCTAGTTCATCGATTTTGGACATGCTGGATTTCATGATATTTGATTCCTATTTGTATTTAGGTCTTTTTTAAGCGCTAATATTGATAAATGATTATTGCACGAACATGAATTCGTGAGAATTGACGAGGACCCAAACCAAGTCCTTGTATCCCGTATCTCCCGTTTTCTTGATCGCGTCTTTGAAGTCACGAATCTCGGCGGTGTTGGGCTTGCGGTTTAGGATGGTGCGGAAGGCAAGTTCGATCTTTTCCTCCATTGTTCCTCCTCCGTTCACGTTTTTCATGACTACGGATTCCTTGTTCTTGAAGATCTTCGTCTCGACGTAACCGTTTAGCAAGTTAAGGACCTGAGTAACCGCGGCCTGCTTGTGGCTGTTTTCAATTTGTTCCCTATCGGCTCCACCGAATTCGCGAATGAAGTGGCCGACCGGTGCTGGCGAGCCGATTTCAGATGCCCTGACTTCCCGGTTTTTTACCATGACGTATCCGTCCATGGAGGGGGTATCGGATGGCTTCTTGTTCCTGGCCTGGACCATGGATGCCTCAAACTTGCGGAGACAACCCTTGCAGCAGAATCCAATGGTTTCTCCATCCTCGTTCAAGGCTAGCAGGCTGGGGTCAATGGCCCGTCCCGGTTTCAGTGGACAATCGGTATTAATGGGGTTGCCGAGCTTCGCGACCTTTTTCTTCGGGGCAGACTTTTCGTTCGACATGCTTGAAACGAACTTGTTCTTGCACCCATTGCAGCAAAACCCGATGGTCTCGCCTTTTTCATTCAGGGCCTTGATCGAGGGATCGACGGCACGTCCCGGCTTGATGGGACAGTTGGTATTAATGGGGTTGCCCAACTTGGCTCGGGGCTTGGCATCACCAGCCATCGCTCCGTCTTCCATTCCTCCGCCTCCACCGCCGACGCCGGCAAGCTTGATGATCTCGGCAAATAGCTCTTCCCCGCTCATAGCGTCATAACGGGCGAATTTTTCGTGGTTGTCGATTCTCTGAACGGCCTTGCGCTTTTCGACTTCCGGGTAATTCAAGGTGAGAAGAGAATCCCACAGCTGTTCAGCGGTCATTCTCTCGAGAACGGGACCTTGGTAGAAGAAAGGGACGCTCTGGCGCTTGGGGTTGGAGGGATGAGGCCCGGCAACTACCCACTTGACCTCCGGGGGCATGGTTTCGTCCTTGGCGTCGCGAGCCATGACGTCACGAGCTACGGCCTTCCTCTGGAAGGCCTTGGTGTTGTAGAGAATGCGGAGGAATTCCTTGAGGTCGTATTTAAGGGCGACCATCAGTTTCTCAAGGTGGAGCATGAGCTCCGGGTTGGTCGGCATGGTGTCGTCGAACATGTTGTCGACGGGCTCGATCAGCCCTATCCCGAAAGTCTTTTTCCAGAGCCGGTTGGCAATGACGTTCGAGAAACGAGGGTTGGCGGGGGAGGCCAGCCAAGTGGCGTAGGAAGCCCTCGATCCCTGCTCCTCAAGGTTCTCGTCGAGAGTGATGGCGAGCCCGAAGATAGTCTGAGCCTTCAGTTCCTGCCCCGGGGCGGCGTTGTCGTACTGGTAGTCGTCGGGCAGCTTGATGGAGCCCTTGCCAAGATCATCCAGTCCGACTTTCAGCAGGTCACTGATTCCCCGATGGGCGTTACGGAGCTTTCTGGCGTTTTCAGGGTTGTCGGTCTTTTCCCATTTGCGCTGTTCGTCGCGGACCAACTTGTTCATCTCCTTGATGTGAGGAGCATCCTTCCTCTCGACCCGCCCCATGCCATTGGTATAGGCGGCCATTTCGTAAAACTGCTTTTGAGTCCAGCGGTCGAAAGGGTGGTCGTGGCACTGGGCGCATTCCAAGCTTGTCCCAAGGAAGATGCGAACGGTGTTGGACATGTTGTCCAGGGGCATTCCCGCGTCACGGGCGAAGTAACCTACCGCGCCATTGCCCTCTTTCCAGAGGGGGCCGGTGGAAGACAGCATTTCCTTAACCCATTTGTCGTATGGTTTGTTGGAGGCGATCGATTCCTTGATGTAATCAATGAAGGCGCCTCCACCGGCTCGGTTGTTGTTGATCCTCTCCTTGGCCCTGAGGATATCGGCCCAGAAGTGAAACCAGTTGCTGTTGAAACCCTCAGAGGCGAGGAGTTTGTCGACCAGTTTGCGCCGCTTGGTGGAGCGGTCGCGGTCCTCGAGGAATTCACGCCCTTCCTCCAGGGTGGGTATCCGACCGATGATCTTAAGGTAGGTCCGTCGCAGGAAGGTTTCGTCCGAAGCCATGTCGTTGGGCCTCTGGTTGTACTTGCGCAGGTGATTCAGGACCAAGTTGTCGATGTACTGGGAGTTGATCGTGAGGTCACGGTCCGAAAGGGGGCGGTTGAACTCGGGCAGGCCATCGTGGTTGGGGGGAAAATTGTTCTTAACGAAGGCCTGGTCGTCTTGAGTGAAGATCGAGAGGTCGATGCGGAACAATTGATTGTCTTTCGACCTCTTGAGAAGGATGGTGCCATCCTCGAAGTACTTGATCACGTCGCCGTTTATGGCTTTTCCCGTATTAGTATGGAAATCCCTGTTCGCGGAGAAGGCGGGAATGACGGTTAGAAAAGCCAAAAACAGCAGGATCGAATGATGGGTTCTCATGGTTAATATAATTGATCAATAACGACTTTGGAGCAAGTGAAAATCACCGGATCAAAACTTTATCTCATTTGCATTGGATTATTTCCATTATCCATAGACGGCAGAAATATATAAAAGGTTACGTAAGAAAACGATTCTTCTGTGAAAGCATCCTTATCGAACCAACTCTCAAGGCCGGGCAAACGCCTTAAGTCTAATGACGAGGAGAAAACCCTAGCTCTTGACGACCAAGCCCTGGTTGTCGGTGAACTTTCCTACTGCAATCATGATCAAATCAACTGTAGCCCAGATGCCCAAACCGCCACAGGTTAACAGCATCGCCACGCCTGACCCGTTTTTACCGACGTAAAAGCGATGAACACCCAGCGGTCCGAGGAATAAGCATAGTAGAAGAGTAGGAACAAAGTCTTTTTCGCTTTTTTGGGCTTCGCCGTCGGCTTCCGCTCCTGGGGAAGGCTGAGTAGCGGCCGTTGCTTGAGGCTGAGCGTCCGTCGTCTGGGGAGCCGGGTCGGGGCTGGCGGCGGGTTCCGGTGAGGGTTGCTCGGCCGCCGCACCCACTCCAAGGGCTGAAAAAGTGTCGCTGCTCAGAGGCTCCCAGCCTTCCATTCCTTCCATCCAGGCCGACGTTTCAACGGTGGCTTCGCCGCTGGCCAGCATTTGGTTTACCTGATCGACCCCGAAAGGTCCCTTTTGCTCGTTGTTGAGGTTTAAGAATAGGTTGCTCATGGTAATGTTTCCTTGTCTTCGGTTCTATGTTGGGAGGCACGCATGCCATTGAATGGTACTTGATATTCCTTTTGCATGAGCCACACGTCAAGGTTCTAAAGAATCTGCTCCTCGTCCCCATCGCTCTATGGAGGGGTGTTATCGCACTATGGGCCTCGGCGTGGGATGCGCTCTACCCGTTGAGGTCAAGGCAAACGAGGTCGCCCCGGGCGTTGCGGAGGTAGAGCAGTCCGTTGGCTAGTACGGGGGGTGTCCAGCAGCGGCCGCCGATGACCTGTTCGCGGGCGAGATGCGTGAATTTTTTCGGGTCGACGGGCGCAACTACGAGCTCGCCTCTTTGACCGAGGGCAATGATCCGGTCGCCCGCTACAATGAGAGAGCCGACCATCAAGCCGGCGTCTTTGGTTCTCCACTGGGTTTCACCAGTGGAAAAACGGATGCAGACGAAATCCTTGGGTCCCGCCATATGCACGTTACCATCGAATCCGTAGAGGAAGTCACCTACTGGGATTGCGTTGTTCATGTGGGTGGAGAGGTTCCTGTTTTCGTAGAGCTTTGCGAGTTTTCCGTTTTTGAACTGAAAGAGGGCGCATCCCCGCTTGTAGCCGGTTGAAATGAAGATCTTGTCATCCTGCGCGATGGGGGTAGTCGAGTTGGTGCGGTAACTGGTCTCCCATTTTTCGAAGGCGAGGGACTCGCCGTTGGCGGCATTTAGGATGACCAGTCCATCGGTCTTGAGGATGGCGACGAGGTCGGATTTCCCCGACTTGAAGGAGGTCGGGGACCCATAGGCGGCTCGGTAGGGCTTGCTTTTCCATTTGGTCTTCCCCGTTTTCTTGTCGAGGGCGAAGGTGGCGCCCGCCTCGATGAGGAGAAGGTCGCCGACCGGGAATGGTGAGGCGGCAAAGCCCCATTCGGGAGGTCTACTCATGCCCGCCTCCTTCATCATGTTCTTTTTCCAGAGAATTTCGCCGTCCGAGGCTTGGTAGGCATGGAGAATCCCGTGCTTGCTCAAGGCGTAGACGATAGCGCCGTCCACCGTAGGTGTTGAGCAGGGACCGCCCTCGTGAAGGTAGTCGATGAGGGGGGCGGGGTAGGAATGGGTCCAGATCGACTTGCCCGTCTTTGCATCGAGGCAGTATACCGTCTCCTTCCCACCTGACTTTCTTCCGTCATGGCCCATGGTGTAGAGCCGGCCCTTGGCGACCGATACGGTGGAGAACCCAACTCCCACCTTGGTCTTCCAGATCTCTTCCTCCAGGTTGTTTTTCCAACCGGACTCATCGGATACCCCCGTGCCGTACGGGCCGAGCCAGTTGGGCCAGTCTTCTGCCCGAAGCAGGCAACATGAACACAGGAAGCAAAGGATCAATGAATTTTTCATTTTAGGATGGAAACCCCAATGAAGAGGGGGATTTCATATTTCGGAAAGAATTACGGAGGTTACTATTCGCCTATGGTGACGATTTCTCCTGCGGAGTAATCAAAGAGAATGGCTTGTCCGTCGATGTTCTTGAAAAAGAAGAACCAATTTGCCTTGGTATAACCGTATAAGTGGGGATAGACGCCTTCGCTCGTCCAGAGCCAGCCCAAATTGTCGCTCCACAGCCAGAGATCGCCATCCTTGCCGGCGTGGGCGAAAAGCCAGTGAAGTTCACTGTGATAGATCCAACCGCTACGGTGGGGGAGAAAGGTTCCCAGCCAAGATTGCCTCCAGTTGCCTTGGATCTGGCCGTGTCCTTGCCACCAGTAGGTGTAGACCGAAGGGGTGTCGAAGATGGTAACGGGTCCGAGAAGACGCTTCGCCCGGTGCGTGGACAACACTCTGGTATGATAAACGCGGCCAGGCTTGAGATCGTAGAGGGTAGCATGGAGACGGCCGTTTTGGAAGGCGGCGGGCAGCGTGCGGATCGTGCGGTTGAAGTCCTCGTCCTCGGCGATGAGAAAGGTGAATCCGGGCAAGGACCGGTTTCTTCCGGGACTGAACCCGGAGGTAAGGAAAATTCGACCGTTGGACCTTACCGTTACCTCAACCGTTCCCAATGCCGGCATTTCAAAGAGGGCGTCGTCGGGATCGTAGGCGTTCTCGATGCCATCGGAGTCGTAGTCCTCCACTTTATTGAGCAGTCGGATGACGAAGCTCTTTTCGGCAGATGCACCGTGTTGATCTTCGACGCGGGCCCGAATGCTAAAGTAGGTCGGTTCCACTTCAGGGCCGAGAGCCTGGCCGGAACGACGGTTTCCATTGTCCTCAGAAGCGACAAACGATTCATTCGCATCGAAGATCTGGGCTGACTCGTTTCCGTCAAGAGCATTGGAGGTCGCGCTATCCTGTGGGATTGGCAACGATAAGTTTTCGTCGATACTTACAGCCGTGCCATTCTCATCCTCGTTGCTTGCAGGGAAGGTCGAATTCAAGACGTCGTTTTCAGCCGGATCCTGTGCCGGGACCGTATCTTCAGGGACGGTGGTTTCGTTATGATCAATAGGAATTGCGTTTTTACGGACAAAAGTGAACTCAGCCTCGTAGTCGAAGCTCTGACGCGTCTTGAGGTTCTTGTTTGCGTCAATGAAGAAAAGGTGGTTATGGGTCGAGCCATTTCCTTCGACCAGTGAGAAGGTAAGGTTGGAGTCCTGGTCGTGATCAATGGCCTCGAAATAACCAACGACTGAGCGGGCCGGCATATTCTCAGGGATGGTTGAGCCGATGAGCTCGAGTGCTTCGGGGACGTCGTTGACGGAGATAATGGAAAGAACTATGGATGCGAGTGTGGAGGCATTCGAATCATCGGTAACGATGACCTCGAAGGAATCGTTGCCAAAGAAGTGTGGGTGGGGTGAATAGGTCCAGTTCCCGCTCTCGGGATGGATGGTTGCTGCTCCGTGAGTGGGTGGGGTGAGAACGGTAAAGTAGGTACCGTCGGTCAGTCCTTCTATATCCGATGCGTTCAGGTCTCCGGTTGCCACACCGTCCTCGTTGATGGTCGCGTTGAAGTCGCCCGTAATGATTGCCGGATCGTCGACCGGGTTGACGGTCATGTGGAGGACGGCGGTCGTTGTTCCCTGCAGGTCGTCGGTTACCTTTACCTGGAAGGAATCGTTGCCGAAGTAGTTCGCGCTGGGCGTATAGGTCCAAAGGCCTGTAACGGGATGGATGGTTGCTGCTCCGTGAGAGGGTGGGGTGAGAACGGTGAAGTAAGTGCCGTCGGTCA
>Ga0160422_10000226_pt1 | contig 32420 bp, 28 predicted proteins | sample Fk160mmetaG_FD_108192 | JGI IMG/M metagenome (GOLD analysis project Ga0160422, IMG submission 108192) | Marine microbial communities from the Central Pacific Ocean - Fk160115 60m metaG | ecosystem: Environmental > Aquatic > Marine > Oceanic > Photic zone | place: The Central Pacific Ocean...
AAATGCTTATTTATCAACTTATTGTGTGAGTAATTCCGTTAATAAATATAAATGTAATTTAATTTATAAATAAATAGATTTCCTCCACTTATTCCTCCCTAAGTAACTAAAAAACCCCTGTAATCTATTGAATTACAAGGGTTTTTAAAATTAAGTAGCGGTCTGGACGGGACTCGAACCCGCGACCCCATGCGTGACAGGCATGTATTCTAACCAGCTGAACTACCAGACCGACTTCAAAGTGTTGCAAATATAATGTGTTTTTATAAACTTCAAAACATTTTTTGTCTTTTCAAAAGATAAGTATCGATTATGTTATCAAAACCTTTATTAATATCTACTTCTACTAGATCAATTTTATATTGAATACATTTTAATTTTAATTTATTAATAAAGTTTTTAGATTGTTTTTGATAACTCTTTTGAATATCACGAGGATTAATTTTTATTTCTTCATGACTTTCTAAATCAATAAATTTATATGCTCTGTGTTTAAAATCTAAGTCTTGTTCTGTTGTAGATTCAAATAAATAAAATAAAATAATTTCATGTTTATTATATTTTAAATGTTTGTAGGCTTCAAATTGTTCATCTATAGATTTTTTGGGATCTATGAAATCTGTAAAAAGAATAACTAAAGATCTTTTTTTTAATAATTCAGATATTTTATGTAGAACACTGTTTGAATTAGTTGATTGAGGAGCTTGAATATGATTTTTTAATAATAATTTGTCTAATTCTTTAAATAGTACTCTGCTATGTCTTTGTGTTGTTTTATTTGGTGTATGAACTTCTAAGGTATCTGTAAAAATACTTAATCCTACTGCGTCTCTTTGTCTTTTAAGTAAATTAACAAGAACTGCAGAAGCATATATAGAAAATAGTAATTTATTTGGCGTATTGAGATTTATTTTTTTTCTGATAGGGTAATACATTGATGATGAAGAATCAATTACAATTTGACATCTTAAATTTGTTTCCTCTTCGAATCTTTTGTTAAATAATTTGTTTGTTCTTGCAAATAGTTTCCAATCAATGTGTTTGGTGCTTTCTCCAGTATTGTATAGTCTATGCTCAGCAAATTCAACAGAAAAACCGTGATATGGACTTTTATGTTTACCTGTTATAAATCCTTCTACTACGTTTCTAGCAAAAATTTCAATATTTGATGATAGTTTTGAATAATCCATTTAAAAAAAAAAGGGCGTAAGCCCTTTAAAATTAATTTTATTTGATTTTACATGTGGGGCTCCAGAATTTCTACAAGTTTAGATTTTGGTTGATTACCAACAACTTTGTCAACTACTTCACCATTTTTAAAAACAAGTAAAGTAGGAATATTTCTTACTCCGTAATTTACTGGAACATCAGAATTTTCGTCAATATTAACTTTTCCAATAACAGCTTTTCCCTCGAGTTCATTGTGAAGCTCATCAATTACAGGTGCTATTGCTCTGCAAGGTCCACACCAGGTTGCCCAAAAGTCAACTAGTACAGGTTTGTCTGATTCAAGAACTAGTTTTTGAAAATTATCGTCTGTAAATTCTACTGCCATGTCTTTATTCTTTTAAATTATAATACAAATTTATGTAATATTTTAAAATTTATTTAATTTTTTTAAAACTTTTAATTAATAAAATTATTATGGTAATTTGAATGAATAGCAATATGAAATGAATATGATACACTTGAGAAGCATTTTCAGTAATATTATATTTGGTTTGTAATATTTTGTAACAAAAAACTGATACTATCATTCCTGAAATTGCTCCTATTTGTTTTGCTACATCAATTGAAGAAAGAGTATCTGTTTTTTTAATAAATATTGTCTCTGCTCTTCCAAGAAAATCTCCAAACAAAAAAGTTATATGTCTTGTTATATAAATTATTAAAGCTATTTCGTATGAATTTTGTAATGATTTGTGAGTAGACCACGGGTCAATTAAAAACATTATTATCCAAAATAACATTAAGCATTCTACCAATAAAGAAACTTTATAAAAATAATTAATTTTCATTATTTTCTTATAAAGAAGTGCAATTGGAATTGCTAACAAGCTAAATATGATCCCCGCTATTGGAAAATCTTCAATTTTTAAAGGTACATATTGAGTCACATATGATCCAACGGATATACCAAAAAAAAGAGTATTTAAAAACTTAAAATAAATATAATATTTATTCTGTATTTCGAATTGATTTTCCAAGTATTAATAGTATGTTAATCTTCTAACTTTTGCTATTAGTTTAGCTAATCTTATTACTTGTTTTGTGTACCCAAATTCATTATCGTACCACGTATATAAGACAACATCATTTCCATCCTGAGTGCATATAGTTGCATTACTATCAAAGATTGAACAACATGTAGTTCCTATTATATCAGAAGAAACAAGATCTGGATCAACTTGATACTGTATTTGATTTACTAAATTTCCATCTAAAGCTTCCTTGCGAATTAAATTGTTTATATTTTCTTTAGTTGTGTTTTTATTTAAGGTAAGTTTTAATATTGCCAGAGATACATTTGGTGTTGGAACTCTGACAGCATTAGCTGTTAGTTTGCCTTCTAAAGATGGAATAACTTTAGTAACTGCTTTGCCGGCACCAGTTGATGTTATAACCATATTTATTGCAGCTGATCGACCTCTTCTTGGTTTTTTATGCATATTATCTAATAAATTTTGATCATTAGTATATGCATGAACAGTTTCTAAGTGTCCTTTTTTAATTCCATACTGATTTTCTACAACATGTAATATTGGTGCTATACAATTTGTGGTGCATGATGCTGCGGAGAAAATTTTATTGTTCTCAATGTCTAGATTTTTAGAGTTAATTCCGTACACGATATTAGGTATGCCTTTACCTGGGGCAGTTAATAATACTTTATTAATTCCTTTTGATTTGAGATGTTTAGAAAGCTTTTCCTTAGTGGTAAATGCCCCAGTATTATCTATTAATAGGGCATCAGAAATATCATATTGAGTGTAATCTATATTTGTTGGGTCTTCTCCGTCAATAAATTTTATAACTTGACCGTTAACAATTATTGATTGATTTTGAAGGTCTACATCAACAACTCCTTTAAATAATCCATGAACAGAGTCATTTTTAAACAGATCAGCTCTCTTTATTATTTGCTCATCATTTAATCTTCTAACAACAATTGCTTTTAGTCTAAGTTGTTGTCCTTTACCTGCCTGCTTAATTAATTCTCTTGCAACTAATCTCCCAATTCTTCCAAATCCAAATAGTACAACATCTTTTGCAAGATTTTTATTTTCTTTTGAATTTATTATGTGATAAAGTTTATTTTCTAAAAATTTTATTGGATTATCTTCATGACTTTCGATAAATTCTGCAGTTAATAGTCCAATATCTATTTTACTAGGGGATAAGTTTAGATTTAGCATTGAAGTTGCAAGCAAGTTGGCGATTTCGACTTTGTTAGTTCTTTTAACAACATTATTTGCATATGAAATATAGTTCATTAATTCAGAAACTCCTATTTCTAAAAGTTGTTTTCTAAATAACACAAGCTCAACACCTTTGTCATACATGAGAGAGCCGGCAGATTTAAGAAGACTAATTCCTTCTTTTTCTTTTTTTACCCAATCTTGAAATTGACTGTCATATGATTCTTTCATTTTTTTTATTTTGATAATAAGTGAAACAAAAATAGTTTTTCTGTTAAATATAGATGTGTTTTATTGTTACTTTTACAAAATGAATATTAAATTTTACAAATACCATGGGACCGGAAACGATTTTATAATTATTGATGACAGAAATAAGTTTTTTGATCATACTAACTTTAAATTAATTGCTTCTCTTTGCAAAAGAAGTACCGGTGTTGGTGCAGATGGTTTGATTTTACTTAGATCACACGATAAATTTGATTTTGAAATGCTTTATTTTAATTCAAATGGATATGAATCTACCCTCTGTGGTAATGGAGCTAGGTGCATAGTATCTCTAGCAAATAAATTAGGTATTATTAAATTTAACACAGTCTTTCAAGCTATTGACGGAGCACACAATGCAAAAATCACAAATAATGTAGTTTCTATTCAAATGAATGATGTTTTTTCGATAGAAAAAAATAATAATATGTGTGTACTTAATACAGGATCTCCACATTATGTAAAATTAGTTGACGATATTGATAATTTTGATGTTTATAATAATGGAAGGCAATTACGTAATTCTACTGAATTTGCAGGTGATGGAATTAATGTGAACTTTGCTCAAATTAAGTCAAATGTTTTGCATGTAAGAACTTATGAAAGAGGAGTAGAAGCTGAAACATTAAGTTGTGGCACTGGAGTAGTTGCATCTGCTATTTCAGTGCATAGATTATCACTTATTAAAAATAATGTTATAGATGTTAAGACAATGGGTGGTAATCTATCTGTTTCATTTGAAAATAATAAACAATACTATCAAAATATTTGGCTATCTGGCCCAGCTATTTTTGTATATTCAGGAATTATTTAATGTTATCCAGTGAAAAAATAATTCTTAGAACATTAAAAAAATCTGATTTATCTTTTTTAAAACATATAGAAAATAATTCAGATAATTGGATCTTTGGAAGTGAAAATAGAGTTTTTACTGACAGTGAGTTATTACAATATATTAAGAACTCAAAAGATAATATTGTATCAGCAAAGCAATTTCGTTGGATAATTGAGTATAACAATCGGTCAATTGGTTTTATTGATTTATATGATTATAGTGTAACTTATGCTTTTCTAGGAATTATAATAGAATCTAATTTCAGAAATAAAGGACTTGCGAAAGAGTCAATAAATATCATTACAAATTATGCATTTAGTGAACTAAAGTTAGAAAGACTATATTCAAAAGTTTTAACATCAAATACCAAAAGCATTAATTTATTTAACTCTTGTGATTTTAAGTTAGATAATAAAAATGATAAATTTCAAATTTTTGTTAAATTAGCAACAGAATAGCTGATTAATGCGAAATTTTATATTTTTTATTTTTCTTTTTTTTTCATGTCAAAGAGGAGAAGAAAAAAAAATTTATAAACATATTCCTATTTCTAAATATCTCAATCATAATGATACAGTTAAATACGTAGGGAAGGAGCAATGTAGATCATGTCATGTAGAAATTTATGATTCTTATGTTCAAACCGGTATGGGTAAATCATTAAATTATGCAACAGTGTCTAATAGTGCTCTTAATAATTCTAAAATGATAGTAATTTATGATTCTATTAAAAATTTGTCATATGAACCTTTTTTTAAAAATGATAGTCTTTACATAAAGGAATTTAGAATAAATAATTTTGATACAACTCACAAGCTAATTAAAAAAGTAGATTATAAAATTGGCAGTGGCAATCATACCAATTCTCATTTGTTTGAAATAAATGGTTATTTGCATCAGATCCCATATACATATTACACTCAAGATGGTATAGCAGATTTACCTCCTGGCTATGAAAATGGAAATAATTCAAGATTTGATAGGGAAATTGGATTAGAGTGTATGAGTTGTCATAATGCATATAGCCAGCATGTTGAGGAATCTAGAAATAAGTATCACGATATATCTTTAGGAATTGATTGTGAAAGATGTCATGGGCCAGGTGAATTGCATGTTCAAAGAATGCTAGCTGGAAAATTTATTGACACTTCAAGATATATTGACTATTCAATAGTAAATCCAAAAAAATTAACTCTTGATTTACAATTTGATATTTGTCAAAGATGTCATTTACAAGGCACATCAATTCTTGCAGAAAATAAAACATTTGAATCTTTTAAGCCTGGAATGCATTTAAATGATATAATGGATACGTATTTACCTAAATATGAAAATGATCATTCTTTTATAATGGCTTCTCATGTTGATAGATTAAAACAAAGCTTGTGTTTCCAATCAAGTGATATTACTTGCATATCTTGTCATAATCCACACAAACCTGTAAAATCTCTTACGACTGAATATTTTGATAATAAGTGTATGCAATGTCATGAAGTATGTGCTGATAATCAGAAAATGGATTGTGCTTCATGTCATATGCCGCAATCTTCATCATCAGATATTATGCATGTTTCAATATCTGATCATAAAATAGGTGTTCATACTGAAAATTCTTCCGCAAAAGGAGCATTTTTAGGACTTTTTTCAATTAACAATCCGAACCCTACTAATCTTTCGAAAGCTAAAGCCTATTTGAAAAGGTTTGAAAGTTTTGAGAGAAACTATTTTTATTTGGATTCAGCGTTTTATTTTTTATCTAAATCAACCAATAATTTTACTTCTTACATACAATATTACTATTTAAAAAATGATTACGAAGGTTTAATAGAATTTGTAAATGAAAATACATTAGAAGATAAAAGTTATACAATATCTGAGCTAGCTATTGCATATAGTAGAATGGCAGAAGTTTTCGGGATATTTAATTTAAATAATCAGGCAGAGTCATATCACAAAAAAGCTATAGTATTTATGCCTTTTGTATTAGATTATAAAATCAAGTATGCGAGTTTTTTATATAACAATAATAAATTTAATGATGCAAAATCACAATATTTAGAGGTTATTAAATTAAATCCAACTATCAAGCAAGCCCACTCCAGTTTAGGTATGATATATATATTAGAAAGTAATTTTGATCTTGCAGAATCTAGCTTAAAAAAAGCAATTTCTTTAGACCCAGATTATATCCTTGCATATGAAAATTTAGTTGTTTTATATCAGCAAATTAACGATTATAGAAATACAAAGTTATATTTGTCTAAGATTTTAGATATTGATCCAAATCATCGTGCTAAAAGTATCATTAAAAAACTAGATCTATAAACTATTATGATTAAAAATAAAATATCATTATTATTTACATCATTTTTAGTTTTATTATCTCTTTCTTTTTTTATTTATAATTTATATAAATCTGAAATTCTGGTAATAATAAATTTAAATGAATTAAAAGATCCAAAGAGTGAAAAATTTTATTTTGAGACATCTGAAAATAAGAGAGTGAAAATTTTATTACCAAATAATTCGGATATTGACTATATTATTAAACAATTAAAATCAAAAGGAAATCTAAAAGGAGAAAAGTATTTTAAAGCTTTAGCTGAAACTAAAAATTATTCCTCAGACATTTATAGTGGTTCTATTCATTTAAGAGGAAGATATAGTTTAAATACATTACTTAATACATTAATGATTGCTCAAAGAGAAACTTATTCTTTATATATACCAGAAAATATAAGAATACTAGACACTTTATTTTATAAGTATATCGAAGTTCCCTTAGGATTTAAGCCTGGATCAATTAACGAATATTTAGAAAAATCAGATTTCTTAAATAAATCTAAATTTGATTTAAATACTTTACCTGCTTTTTTTATACCCAACACTTATGAAGTTTATGCGGATTTAACTGTTGATGATTTCTTTAATAAAATGCAAAACGAGTATGATATTTTTTGGAATCAAGATAGACTAAATAAATTAGACTCATTAAATCTGTTGTTTAACGATTGTAGTTCAATAAATGAAATTCCTGAGTCAAATAGAATATCACAAATTGATGTATCTATTCTAGCTTCTATAGTTGAAGCTGAACAAGATAAACATCCAGATGAAAGATCTATGATTTCAGGTTTATATTTGAATCGTCTGTTTAATCCACGAAGTTTTCCTTATTTGCAAGCTGATCCTACTGTAATCTTTGCTAATTTTGTTTCAGGTAATATAAAAGATTTTGATGTTAAACAAGTTCTAAATATACATTTGAAAGTAGAAAATAAATATAATACATATAAATATAAGGGATTACCTCCAGGACCTATTAGAATTCCATCAATACAAGCTGTCGATGCAGTTTTAGAATCTGTAAAGCATGATTTTTACTTCATGTGTGCAGGAAGTAATGGAGATGGATATCATAACTTTGCAAGAACAAACAGAGAACATAATATTAATAAAAAGAAGTATAAAAAATATCAAAATTTTAAATAGAAATTAGTTTGTTATTTTTGTAAATTTAAAGATAATATATGATGGATATTAAGTTTGGTACAGATGGATGGAGAGCAATAATCGCAAAGGATTATACAACTGAAAATGTCGCTAGAGTCACACTAGCTGTTTCTGATTGGTTAAATGAGAAATATAATAACCCTTGTGTAATTATTGGTCATGATTGTCGTTTTGGAGGAAAATTATTTTCTGAAACAGCTGCTAAGATACTAGCTGATAATGGTATAAAAGTTAAATTGGCGAAGGGATTTGTTTCAACCCCGATGGTCTCTTTAGGTGTATTAAAGGAAAACGCAAATTTAGGAATTGTTATAACTGCTTCTCATAACCCACCAAGTTATAATGGATATAAATTGAAAGCTGATTTTGGAGGACCTCTGTTGCCTGATGATATTTCTGATATTGAGAAAAGAATACCATTAGAATGCAATATTAATTATGAGTTAATATCTATCAAAGAACTACTTCATGATAATAAAATAGCCTATATAAATCTAGAAGATATGTATTGTGCTCATGCACAAGCAAATTTTGATTTAAAATCTATTATAAATTCGAAAATGAATTTTGCTTATGATGCTATGTACGGAGCAGGCATGAATGTGGTAAAAAGATTAATTCCAAATGCAACTTTTTTACATTGTGAAGATAACCCTGGTTTTGGTGGTGTTGCTCCAGAACCAATACATCGCAATCTTAATGAGTTTTCAGATTTAATGCGAAATAATATAATTGATTGTGGCCTTGCAACTGATGGTGATGCTGACAGAATAGGTCTTTATAATGATAGAGGTGAATTTATTGATTCACATCATATCATTCTTTTGTTAATTCATTATCTTGTAAAATATAAAAACTATTCAGGAAAAGTTGTGACTGCATTCTCTTGTTCTGTGAAAGTTCAAAAAATATGTGAATATTACGGTTTACCTCACGAAACAGTTAAAATTGGTTTTAAACATATAGCAGGCAAAATGATATCTGATAATGTTTTACTAGGTGGTGAAGAATCTGGTGGTATAGCAACAACCGGACATATTCCTGAACGAGATGGAATATGGATGGGTTTAATTTTATTTGAGTTTATGGCTAAGTCTGGAAAATCAATTGATCAGCTTATAAATGAGGTTTACGAAATTGTTGGGCCTTTTGCTTTTGATCGTAATGATTTACACATAAATAATCAGCAAAAAAATGAAATAATAAAAAAGTGCGAGTCGGGTTCTTTTCAAAACTTTGGTAAATACAATGTTATACGTACTGAAAATCTTGATGGATTTAAATTCTTCTTTGATGCCGATTCTTGGCTAATGATTCGTCCTTCTGGAACTGAACCAGTTTTAAGAATTTACGCTGAATCTAGAAATACTTCTGAAGTTAAGGCTATTCTAGATGCTTGTAAGCTTTCTATTTTATAAATGAAATTTTGTTCTATTTTTTTATTTTTTTTATCTATTTATAGTGTTGATGCTCAACAAACAACAACGGGTAATGAACTTAGATGGGATTTGCAAAAACCATTAAAAAACAATAATAAAAATATTTTAATTATATCTAAATCATCACTTTATACTGTTGCTTTAATTGGTTTAAACGAGCTATGGTATAAAAAATATCCAAAATCAAAATTTCACTTTATTAATGACAATGGAGAATGGTTGCAAATGGATAAATTTGGTCATGCTATGACCTCATACTATACTGGTTTTGCAGGAATAAAAGCTTATAAATGGGCAGGATTTAATGACAAGGAATCTATTTGGTATGGAGGTATGTCAGGCTCTCTTTTTCTAACAATTATTGAGTATCTTGATGGAAGATCAGAAAAGTGGGGAGCTTCTTCTGGTGATTTAATTGCCAATACGTTTGGATCTTTTTTAGTTATTTCTCAAGCGTTAGTTTGGAATGATCAAAAAATTCTATTGAAATATAGTTATTTTCCATCCAAATGGGCTAAGTATAATCCTGAGCAATTGGGTGCTAGCCATTTAGAAAGAGCTCTTAAAGATTATAATGGTCAAACTTATTGGATTTCACTAAATTTAAAATCATTATTAAATATCGATGATTTAAATTTTCCAAAATGGCTAAATTTAGCATTTGGATATAGTGCTAATGCAATGGTAAATGCATACGAATCACCTGCTAGTTCCTATGCCAGAAATCGACAATTTTTGATGTCGTTTGATATTGATTTAAATAAAATCAAAACTAAAAACAAAATACTAAACTCTGTTATTCACACTTTTGGTTTTTTAAAGATTCCTGCTCCAACATTAGAATTTAGAAAAAATAGTTTTTATTTTAATCCTGTATATTACTAATGAAATTTTCAATAGGTGATAAAGTTATGCTTAAGTCTGATGATGTAAAAGGTAGCATTGTTTCAATAAATTCTGCTCATAGAGTTACTATCATAACTAAAGATGGTTTTAAATTAAACGTACCATCTAAGGAACTAGTAAAAGTTATTAGTAGCGAAATGACAATGAAATCTTATGGAGAAAAATTCCCAATAAAAGATGTTGATATAAATTTAACAAATAAAATTTCAAAAAAAAATAATTTTAAAGATGATAGACGTATTTTAAAAGTAGATTTACATAAGGAATCACTGGAAATTAGGGGTAACTTTACTAATCATGAAATTTTACTTTTGCAAATTGATGAATGTCATAAAGCTATAAATAATGCTTTAAATAATAAAAATATACGAACTATAGAAATTATACACGGGATAGGAAATGGTAGACTAAAAGAGGAAGTGCACAACATCTTAAATGACTACAGCCTCAGATACTATACTAAAAATAACGGAGGTTGTACAGAAGTGTTTATTTAATTTTTTCTCTATTAATAATAATTTCACCAATTTGTTTAGGAGACACTCTTTTTCCAATAATTCTTTTCTTTTCGTCTAATAAATAAACTACTGGAGTTGAGTGTATATCATATTTATCTCTCCAATCACTGCTTGCTACAGGATTACCTTCGTCATCGTGTCTAATATCAGAAACATTAATCCATTCCCATGTTTTTTGATCGTTAATAAATTTTATCCATTCTTTTCTGTCAAATTCTGTAGCTACAGCAAATGTTGTAATATCTTGACCAGTATTTAATAAGGAATCAACTTCTTTTTTAATTTTTGGAATTTGTTTTTTGCAATGACCACATGTTGGGCCATAAAATATAAGAACGGTATATTTACTTTTAATCTGATTCAATGTGTAAGTATTACCTGAAGTGTCCTTCATGAAAGGAGTGCCATAAAAATCTACAAATTCTTCAGCAACTTGTCCAATTAAGTTTGGCGCTATTTTTTTTGCTCTATCTGCAATTTTAGAAAGTTGAACTGAATCTACCCAAAAACATTGATTAGTCAAATAATATTTTTCAACCATATGCACAAAAACTGCATCCATTCCCATAATTTTTGATTGTTCATATGTAGATGTAATGTGATGAACAATATATTTAAAGACTTCTTTGTTATCTCTTGCTTTTTCAACTAAAATATCAGCTGCTATATTTATTGAGTCAGGATGTTGAGCTGTTAGTTTGTTTAAATATTGGTTTATTTTATCGTAGAATATATACTGAGGGGTTCGTATCATTCTTTCATCACTAAAGTCCATATTGTCAAGGTACTTCTTTTTGTAATACTTTAATTGATACATTTGTTTCTCATTTTCATCAAGACTATCAGGTGCAGGTGGAGGGGTAATTTGCATTGTTGATTTAACTACTTTTGCAAAAAATTTATTTTTATTTTTATTAATGAATGAGTTTTGAAAATCTTGAACACTACTGTTAATTTTTTCAAGTTCGCTTTTCCATTCATCTTGTTCTTTACCCGAAGTAGCTTCTATTTTTTGAATTATAGGTTTTGCTTTTTGACTTATGTTGGAAATAAAATTTATGTAATCGTAAAATGGAGGATTCTCAGATGTATTTTTAAATTTCATGCTTCCTTGCAAATCATCAATCTTTGTGGAAAAAGAGAAAAATTGTTCAGAAATAATAATATCAAAAATTTTACTTTCAGAAAGAAGTACAAAATACATACCACCTCTTAATGGTTCAGCTCCTGTAAAAGTAAATTTACCATTTTTAACTACAGCCGTATCTTTGGCATATTGATTATCTTCAAAATAATAACCAAGAATTACCGATGAATCTTTTAGACCTATGATTTCTCCACTAATTTGATATGCGAGATTATCGTTTGTTTTTTTCTCAAATATACTTTGAGCATTACTTGTAAATAATATTAGGTTGATTGTGATGAGTGTGATTATATATTTCATGTTGTTATTTTTAAAACAAATTTTATGCAAAATTAATAATCATATTTTATTTTTTAGAATTTTTATTTTTTAAGTATGTGTCTAAAAATACTAAGCTCAAAATTATAGTTCCTCCAATATAGAAAGTTATATCCATTTCTTCTGAGTCTCCAAAGATTATAACTGCTAAAATTATACTGTAAATTGGTTCTAAATTAATGGCCATAATTAATGAATATGGTTTAATATATCTCATAAGTTCAGTCATCCACACAAATATACCTGCAGTACACAAAGTAGCTAATATTAGAATATATGTTAAGTCAATTGTTGTTATTGTGTTTGTAAAAACACTTAGATCATTTAAGTAAATTAAGTATGCTGTTACAGTTATGACTCCACCTAGCATTTCGACCATAGTGATTTTAGCTGCATCTAATTTTTGAATGTATTTTCCATTAAGAATAGTAAATAAAGTACCTAAAAAGGCACTTATAATACCATATATGTATCCCGTAGAATAATCATTATTATTGCTAATATTTGTATCGTTGCTCATAAAGCTTAAAGCTAATATCGCAATTAAACCAAAGATTATTTCATAAAATAATATTTTTCTCTTATAAAATATTGGTTCAAGAAAAGCAGAAAATAATGAGCTAGTTGACATACAAATTAATGCGACAGATACATTGGAAGAATCAATCGCCCCAAAAAAGAAAATCCAATGTAATGCTACTATAGACCCAATACCTAAAAGAGGAAGGATATCTTTTTTGGGTATATTTAGGATTTGTTTTTTCCATACTAAAAAAATAAATAATGTAGCAAATGCAAAAAACATTCTATACCAAACAAGATTTGAAACATTAATATCTCCTGACTCTAGTACTAATTTTCCGAGAATACCAGTAAAACCCAAAATAATCACCATTATATGAATTGATGATAGTTTATATTTATTTAAAACTTTATACATTTAATTTTAATAATTTAGCGCAAAAATAATAGTAAGAATGAAAATATTTATTTCTCCTGCAAAAAAAATTAATGAAGAAAAGATTTTATATGATAACACAAAGTCTTCAAAATTTTACTTTCAAAAAGAGGTTGATTATTTAATTAATGAACTTAAAGAATATAGCGTTAGTGAAATTAAAAAATTAATGAATTTGAGCGATAATCTATCTCATTTAAATTTTGATAGATTTCAAAACTGGAATTTAAAATCAGATAAAGTATGTCCCTCGATATATATGTTTGAAGGTGATGTATACAAAGGTCTGAAAGCAACTAGCTTTAATAATGATCAATTAGATTTTGCCCAACAAAATTTAAGAATTATTTCAGGACTTTACGGACTGCTAAAACCGTTGGACTTGATATATCCATATCGTTTAGAAATGGGAACTAAAATGATAACTAATAAGGGAAAAAATTTATATGAATTTTGGGGAAATAAATTAAGAGATTTTCTCACAGATGAAATTTCTAATGATGAAATAATAATCAATTTAGCTTCAAATGAATATAGTAAATCACTAAAGCTAAAAACCATTAGTAATCAAGTAATTACTCCAGTATTTAAGGACTTTAAAAATGGACGATTAAAAGTAATATCATTTTTTGCTAAAAGAGCAAGAGGTGAGATGGCAAATTTTATAATTATTAATAAAATAACAAATTGTAATGATTTGAAATTATTTAATTACGATGGTTATAAATATTCTGAGAGTTCAAATAATGAAATAGTTTTTACAAGATAATCATCAAATAATTATTCTATTTGCTGAAATTCATATTGGAAATCAATGATTTTCCATTCTGATTTATCATTTTGTCTTATTAGTAGATATTCAAAATGATTTTTAGTGTTAGTATAGTCAACCTTGTAACTTATTGTCACGTAAAATCCGTCATTTAGGCCTTCTATCTTACTTTTAAATTCTGTATTCGTTACTTGTCTATTTTTTACTTCTCCAAACTCATCCATCAATTGAGACATTTGGTTTGACCAGTTCTCTAAATTCATACTTTCTTTTAATTCTGCAGATAAGCTTTCATAAGCTTTTTTATAGTTTTGATTGTTTATCTCAGAATACCAATTAAAACCCAAAATGTTTGCCTCTCTAATATACTGCTCAGTATATTTTTGAGCAAAGGAATTGTTAAATAGTAAAAAATTTAATAGAATGCATAATATTAATTTCATTTCAAAATATTTATTCAAACATGCACAAATTTACTTATAAAACGAAATTTTCTAGATAAAATTATACTTTGTTTATTGTAATATTAGATCTTCAAGATAAAATTACGATATGTTTTTCTAAGTTATTAACTATTTTAATCTAGTGAATTTATAATCTTCTCTAAAATTTATTTTTTTTACTAAAAAAATTAAATAATTGATTATCAATAATTTATAAGTTTATCATTGATTTTTTATTTTTTTTTAATTTTTTTATGTTAAATATATGTCTCTCTAGTTATTAACAATTATAAATCTTTTATATCTAGTAGAAATTATTGATGAGGTTTTTTTATATTAGTAGCTGTAAAAAAAGTATTAACTAAAATAAAAAATTATGTCGTTTACACACACAAATTCAAAAGGAACAACTTATCACTTAAATAGAAAAGATGTAACTTTAAAATCTACAGGTAAAGTACAAACTATCTATTATTTTTCTAAAGATTCTAGATCAACAGCATGTGATAAGCCAGATGGTTATAATGTAAAGGAGAATTCAAGAACTGGTTTACCATTTTTGACTAAGAAATAAGTTATTTATTTTTTATTACTTAAAGCCCTAAGTTTCTTAGGGCTTTTTTTATTTTTAAATGTGATCACTACTTTACAATAATTTTATTTTAATTTTGTATATAATAAAATACTTATGAAAAAACCAAAAATTCTTATAGTTAATGATGATGGTATAAAATCCAAAGGAATACGTCATTTAATTAAAATTATGAATGATTTTGGTGATGTTGTAGTTGTAGCTCCAAATAAGCCTCAGTCAGCAATGGGTCATGCTATTTCTCTGGAAAAAGTTTTAAGATGTGATAGGATTAATATTGATAATGGTTCTCAGTTAGAGTATTCATGTAACGGAACACCCGCTGATTGCGTAAAATTAGCTTTAAATAAAATTTTACATTTTAAGCCTGATTTAATTGTATCTGGAATAAATCATGGTTCTAATTCTTCTATTAATGTAATTTATTCTGGAACTGTTGCAGCTGCTATTGAAGGAGCATTAAACGGAATACCCGCAATAGCATTCTCTCTATTAGACTATTCTGCCGATGCTGATTTTACTGAAACTGATAAATATATAAGAGAAATAGTTACAAAACTTTTTTCTAATAAATTCAAAAATAATATTTGTTTAAATGTCAATTTTCCTAAACCAATTAAAGGCCGTAAAATAAAAGGAATTAAGATTTGTAGACAGGCAGATGCTAATTGGAATGAAGAGTTTGATGAAAGAATTGACCCCAAAGGTAGAAAGTATTATTGGTTAGCTGGTAATTTCGTGAATAATGATGAAGAAACAGACACTGATGAATGGGCATTAAATAATCACTATGTTTCAATTGTGCCAATTAGTTTTGATCTAACTGATTATAATTTAAAAGATTATTTAACTTCTAAATTAAATGAATAAAGAATTTTCAAAAGGATTTTCTGTAGGTATAATTGCTCCACTTTTGTTATTATTGTTTTATGTTATTTTTATACTTGGTGAGGATATAGATTCAGCTTTATCTTCTTTTAATCAAACAAATACGATGACACATCACATAAGTTTAAGTGTTTTCATAATTAATCTATTGTTTTTTTTTCTTTTCATCAAGAAACAAAAGGACGAAATTGCCAAAGGAGTAATTGGAGCTACTTTTATCTATACTTTTATTGTTATATACATTAAATTTTTCTAGCTTGAAATATTATATAATTACAGGAGAGTCTTCGGGAGATGTTCATGCAGCAAATTTAGTTTCTGAGATCAAATTGCTTGATAAAAAAAGCGATATACGTGCTTGGGGTGGCCAGAGATTAAGCAATGAAAATGTAAGTATCGCTAAAGATATAAAGAAAACCTCTTTTATGGGTTTTTGGAATGTTATCAAAAACTTAAATCAAATTCGACGTAATTTAAATTTTTGCAAAAAAGACATTATTTCCTTCAGTCCTGATGCATTGATTTTAGTTGATTATCCAGGCTTTAATCTTAAGATTGCTGAATTTGCTAAGAGAAAAAAAATTAAAGTATACTACTATATTTCTCCTAAAGTATGGGCCTGGAATTCATCACGAATAAATAAGATAAAGTCTTTTGTTAACACCTTATTTATAATTTTTCCTTTTGAAGTTGATTTCTATTCTAAGTTTAATATAAATGCTATTTATGTTGGTAATCCCTTATTAGATGAGATTAAAAAAAATAAAAATAAATTATCATTGAAAGTAACAAAGCCTATTATCGCACTTCTTCCAGGAAGTAGGCTACAAGAAATAACAAATATTTTACCTGCTATGTTATCTGTAGTTGATTATTTCTCCGAATATCAATTTGTAATAGCTGCCAACGACATAATTGATTTAAACGTTTATAATCGGATAATAAAGAATAAAAATGTTTCAATTGTTGTAGGAGAGACGTATGGTCTATTAAAAAATTCTAAATATGCTTTGGTTGCATCAGGAACAGCTACTTTAGAAGCTGCTCTTTTTAATGTTCCTCAAATAGTATGCTATAAAACTAGTTATTTTTCTTACTTAATTGCAAAGCTTCTTATAAAAACAAAATATATTTCATTAGTAAATATTATACTAAATAGACTTGTTGTAAAAGAATTGATTCAAAATAATTTAAATTCAAAACGTTTGAAAAATGAATTAGAGTTAATGATGAAAAATAGTGAAAGAATTAAAAATTATTACAGCCAGATAAGAAAAAAATTAGGTGAAAAATGTGCTTCAAAAAAAGTAGCAGAAATTATAACTTCGTCTATTTAGTTGACTCTTTATACTCTTGAATTTTTTTATAAGTAAGTTCCATAGGTAAGCAATTGTTTGCAAGAACCGCATCTGTTCCGCTGTAATGTATAGTGCCGCTTCCGTCTCTTACAGTCCATGTAAATGTAGTTGTTGGAGAATCTTGCCAAAGCAGTGTAAAATGGACCGCGTCAGGATCTTCAGGAAAACACTCTGGCACATATGTAAATCCTAAATTGGCTTGTAAAGAACCAACATAATCGTTCCCAACATAAATATCAAGCCAATCTATACCTAATATGTCAAAATAAGTTGCAGCTGCAACGTCCTCAAAAAAAACTACATCAGCTTGATAATCGCAAATTTCAACTTGAGAAAGGACGCCGTAATTTACAGCATATGGATCATTACAAGAATAAAGACAACTTCCGTCGTCATAATCAGCAAAAGACTCATAATTTGCAGCATATGGATCTATGCAGCCTCCAGTTTGTATATTAACATCACATGATTTTAGTGCTAAACAAATAATTATAAAAAATAATGTTTTTTTCATATTAAACTTGATTTTCTACAAACATACAAATAATATTAATAATCTTGTCTTTCTTCTTTAATGTCATCATTTCTAATATTTGTTTTTTTAGATCCGTCTTTAAAGTTTAATTTTCCTAGAGTATATTTAAAACTAATAGATAAAGATCTAAAAGGAATTGTTCTTATAGATTCTTGAGTGAAAAATTCACCTGATAAGTCAGTTCTAAATTCTTTGTTTTTTTCAAAGGGTTCAATTATCCTAATTCCTATTGAGCCTCTTTTGTTTTTAAACTCTCTTTTAATTCCAACGCTTATCATTGAAAAAGATGTTATTGAACCTTGAACTGTTTGAGTTGGGGATCTATAAAATGCAAATGTTTCAGCTTTCCAATATTTAGCAAAAGATAAATTACCACCAAAGTTATAACTATATAGTAAAACAGGATCTGTCCAATCTGAATAACCAATACTTGCATCTCTACCTGAATAATTGTAAATATTCACACCAGATCTAAAACTAAATTTACTACCTAGATTTACTGAGCCAAAAAATCCAATTCCAGTCTGTTTTGTTTCTCCAATATTCTTATATTGAGATTCTGAAATCCCTTCATTATTTACTTCTAAAATGGACTCTATTACATCTTTTGAACGTTTATGGTATATTTGAAAACTTCCTTGTAAAAACCTACCAAAACTATTTAGTCCAATCTCAAAATTTTCAGTTAATGTTGGTTTTAGATTAGGATTTCCAACTGATATTGAGGAGTTGTTGGTTCTATCAATGTTAGTATTAATTTGTCTGACACTAGGTCTTCTTATTCTTTGATTATAACTTATTTTAATTGATCTAAGTGGAGAAAATGATTTAGAAAAGGTAAGAGAGGGCAGAAGATTACTATATTTTTTATCAAATGGAAGAGATGAGTTGTTTACCCAATCTCCGTTTGTTTTTGTATGTTCAAATCTAATTCCCGTTTTAAAACCGAAACCCTTATCCAAATTAAATTCTGATGAAATATAAGATGCGGCTACAAGCTGATTATAATTAAACTCTTCACTCAAAGTATATATATTTCTTTCAATATCTGAGTATACAATTTCTCGATTTCTATTTATTATTTTTCCTCCAACCTCAAATTTATTACCTTCACTTAATTTTGATGAATTATTGTTCCATTTTTTGTTACGCCTATTGTCGTTCTTTGAAATTTTGTTAGTTAATTTTTTTTCTTTTTTATTATTTCCGAACGGATGAACATAATCTATTTGAATTGTTTCTTCAATAACTTTTTCATCATTTTGATTAAATAATATTTTTTCGTTTACGTCATAAATTTTTGTATTTCCGTCATTAATATTACCTCCAATTTGAAATGCTACAGATAATTCTCTTCCTTCATGATCTTGAAATTTTTTGATATAATCTGTTGTCCATTCTATTTTTAGTGTTCTATCTGTCTTTTTTACGGAGCTAACCGAAGTATCGGTAACCTCTTCAAACAAAGTTTGAAGAACTTCTTCGTCCATTTCATAAGGCTTACTTCTTCCTGATAGGCTAAAAGTAGAATTTATTGATGAATAAGGGTTCATATTGTAAAATGAGCTAATTGATCCTCTGTATCCATTGAATGAGCTTAGAGAAGAGCCATTTCTTATTAAAATATTTGTATCAGTACTATTCCAATCTAATCTTTTAAAGTAATCAAATCCTTCCCTTGTACTAAATCCACTTCCCCAAGATCCTCCATTTATTGAAAAACCCCATTTTTCTTTTCCAAAATTTACATTTAACCCGCTAGTAGTAACTTTTGTACCAATACCTCCTTTTATTGTTGCTTGGTAACCATCGATCTTTTTTTGCTGAGTTATAATATTTATTATTCCGGCATCTCCATCCCCATCATACTTTGCGCCAGGGGACGTGATCACCTCAATACTTTTTATTTGATCTGCGGGTATCATGGATAGAGCAGAAGAAATATCTCCAGAAAAAAATGTAGAAGCTTTACCATTAATTAAAAATTTAATATTCCTAGATCCTCTTAGGCTAACATTTCCTTCTAAATCTACAGTTAATAAGGGCGTTTTTCTTAAAATATCAATTGCATCATTTTCTGTTTCATTTAAATCATTTTCTGCGTTATATACAATTTTATCAATTTTAGATTCATAAATTATTTTTTGATCTTCAATGCTGATTTCAGAAAGTAGTTTATTGTTAATTTTAACTAAAATATCATTGTTGTAATAGTTTGGTTGTGATTTTGTTGTTACAAAAGTGATTTCTTTATCTTCATATCCAATGTATGAAATTTTTAAAACAAATTCACCAGTTTTAATACCATCAAGTAGAAATTTACCTTTTTCATCAGTGATTGATCCTTCAACCAATTTGTTAGTAATCATGTCAATTAAACTAATACTTGCGTATTTTAGCGGCTCATTATTAGCTTCATTCTTTATTTTGCCAGAAACAGTTCCTAATGTTTCTTTTTTAGACCAATTTGTTGCGCCTGAATAACTATCTGTTTGCGCTTTCTTCTTTGTATTCCTTTTTTCTTGACTATACGTTGATATAGACAAATGTAATATTGCAATTAAAAATAATTTTATTTTATTCATATTCATTTTATTTTGCATTTTGTCCCAAAAAGATTTCGTTTTTTTATTATTTCAGCGATACCATCTGGAACCATATTTTCCCAGGTTCCGTTTTCACAATTTTTTATTTTCTCAAGAACATCTTTTGAGAAAATATTTAAAACTCTTTGATCATATTTCAAATCTTTAATTCTTCCATTTGAATGGAGATAATTGTAAAGATCCTTAATTCTTGGATGAATTGGAATATTATTACTATCAAGTAGTGTTACATCCTTGTTTGGTTTGTATGGATATAGTAAAAACTTAATATCTCTAGTAAAAATTACACCAAAAGCTTCCATAATACCTCCGTTTAAATTTCTATAGTATTGTTCCTCAAACATATCAACCAAATTATCAACACCAAGTATTACTCCCATTCTTGATTTAGTAAATTGAGAAAGATATTCAATTATTTTGTAGAATTTTTTGTAATTAGATATCATAACAGGATATCCTAATGAACATAATAGATCAGCTCTGTCAAGAAAGTCTTGTTCATCTACCTCCCCATCAGACTTTAAGTTACTTAATGTTATTTCAAATAAAATTTGAATATTATCATTATTTACTTTTTTTGTTTCTTTAAATCTTTTGAGTCCGTTTTCTAACATATCAATATTCACCTTAGTTACTGGACGAAAACTGCCTCTCATTGTAAGTATATTTTTTTTGTAAAGAATATCAGAAGGTTGTTTGTTTTTTCCTTCAGGTGTAAAGATAACAGCATTAGTCATTCTTTCTTTTACTAAAGTAAGACTCAATAATCTATTATCAATATTTCTAAAAGCTGGTCCTGTAACTTCTACCATGTCAATTTCAAATTGATCTTTGCCTAAAGAATCGTAAGCTCTCTTTAGAATTTCTTTTGGATCTTTTTCATTAAAGCATGCATGTAATATATTTGTCCCAATAACTCCAATAGTTTCTTGTTGAAGTTTAGCATCTTGGTCATGAAGCAGTATATGAATAATAAAATCTGAAGGCAGTTCATTTGCAGAAGATTGAAATCTTATTCCAATCCAACCATGCCCTTGAGTAGTTTTAGAGTAGTTAGTAGTAGAAATAGTATCTGCATACGTAAAATATTTTGTGTCTTTATATTTTTCTCTATCTAGTCTTTCATTAAGTAATTTATATTCATGATCAAGCATTTTCTCTAATCTTGATTTACAAACATACCTTCCATTTTCTTCTTTTCCGTAAATGGCATCTGAAAAATCTCTATCATAAGCGGACATTGTTTTTGCAATTGTTGTTGACGCAGATCCAGCCTTGAAAAAGTTTCTTGCCACCTCTTGACCAGCTCCAATTTCTACAAATGAACCATAAATTTTATCATCTAAATTTATTTGTAGTGCTTTCTGTCCTGCTGTTAGTATTACATTTTTGGTCATACTTTTTATATTTATATAAATGCAAATTTATAATAGATATTAACTAATATAGAAATTTATGTGCTAATTTTACATAAACTTTAAATCTATCAATGAAAATAACATTATTAGGTACTGGCACTTCGCAGGGTGTTCCAGTTATTGCTTGTGAATGTAGTGTTTGTATGTCAAAAAATTTTAAAGATAAAAGACTACGTTCTTCAGCCATGATTGAAGTTGACGACACAACAATAATAATTGATACTGGGCCTGACTTTAGACAGCAAATGTTAAGAGAAAATGTCAAAAAAGTTGATGCAATTTTATTTACTCATCATCACAAAGATCATACTGCAGGCATGGATGATATTAGAGCGTTTAATTTTAAATTAAAAAAAGATATGCAAGTATATTGCTCAAAAGAAACTAGTGATGCATTAAAAAAAGAGTTTTCTTATGTTTTTAGCGAGATTAAGTATCCAGGAACTCCAAGAGTAATAATTAATCATATTAATAACAAATCATTTAAAGTCAACAATACTTTTATTACTCCAATTAAAGCAATGCACTATAAAATGCAAGTTTATGGATTTAGGATTCATGATTTTGTTTATCTAACTGATGTAAGTTTTATTGAAAGTTGTGAAATTGAAAAAATGAAAAATGCAAAATTAATTGTACTTGATGCACTAAGAAAAAGCGAACATATTTCCCATTTTAATTTAGATCAAGCATTGGATCTATTAGGCGTACTAAAGCCCCAAAGAGCTTTGTTAACACATATTTCTCATTACATGGGGCTTCATAATGAAGTTAATGAAGAATTACCAAAAAATATTAAGCTAGCTTTTGACGGTCAATGTATTGAAATTTAATTGTTATTTTTACAAAAAAAAAAAAAATGAACAAAACTTGTCTATTACTGCTATTTACATTTTTCTTTTTCAGTTTATCTGCTACTACGCATAGTCATTATGATGAAAATGAGGTAAGGTTTGTTAAAGATAAGAAACCACTTAATGATCAATATCAATCATTACTGAGAAGCAGTGGTCTGTGGCAACAATTTCAAGAAAATAATCCAAACTGGTTTGTGATTTTTAATGAGCAAAATCAGCTTCCACATAGAGCATTTGGTTCACCTATTCAAATTAATAGTGTTAACGATTTTTTAATCAATAATAATTTTATTATACCAAATGATTTAAGAGAGTCCTATTCCATAAAAAATGATAAATATATTACAAAGAAATTTATTCAGTACTATAACAATTTAGAGGTAATAGGTAGCAGCCTGTATGCTAAACTTACTCATGATAATAAAATAGTATCCTTTGGGCTTGATTTATTTAATGAAATTAATTTAGATGTCAATCCTATTTTAGATGTAAATGAAGTGATTAATAGTGCAACTTCTAATATATTAAATCCGATAACTAATATGATTGTTGAAGATGAACTAAAAATCTTAGCTGTGCCTGTTTACAGAGATTATAAATATCATTTAATTTATCAAGTAACTTTTTCTACAACAATTGATCACGGCCCAGCAAATTATTTATGCTATGTTGATGCTCATACTGGTCAATTGTTAATGCGTAAAAATATGGTTATGTATGAAGCTCCTCCTTCTGGAAATTCTACTGTTTCTGGTGAAATCTATACATCTAACCCTTATAATCCATCTTCCATTGAAAAGTTAAAATATTTAAAAGCTATAGATCAAAATACAAATATTAATTATTTCACTGACAATAACGGAGAAGTATTTTTACCATCACCTCTTGGAACAGTCATAAGATATAAATTAGAAGGAGAATACGCTAATGTTGAAACAAATGGTGTTACACCTGACATCTATGAAAATCTTTCATCTACTAATTTAATTAATTTTGATAATTCCAATTCTTCAATACAAGAAAGAACAGCTTATTGGGCTGTTAACGAAATACACGACCACATGAAATATTTTTTTCCTACATATACTGGTTTGGATAATCCTATGCAAACAAATATTGATGTTTCTGGAAGTTGTAATGCATATTTTGATGGTAGTTCTATTAATTTTTACGCTCAAGGAGGAGGATGTCATGCAACTGCTAATTTACCAGATGTTGTGTATCATGAATATGGTCACGCTATAAATAGTGGAAGATACAACGGTTCTGGATGGAATGGCGGAATGTCTAATGGTGGATTAAATGAAGGTTTTGCTGATGTGTGGGCTATTTCCTTAACGGACAACCCTGTTCTTGGTTATGGATGGGATTTACTAGATCCAACAATTTTTGTTAGAAGATATGATCAAGATAGAAAAGTATATCCTCAAGACTTGGTAGGAGAGGTGCATGCTGATGGTGAAATAATAGCAGGAGCTTTTTGGGACTTGTATTTAAACTTAGGTAGTATGAATCAAATGTTAGATTTATTTAAATATACTTACGATAGTGGTGTTGATGGTCCCGATGGAGATGAAGGAGTAATATATACTGATATATTATTAGAAGTTTTATATGCTGATGACAATGATGCTGATTTAAGTAATGGAACACCAAATGATCTAGCAATTGTTAGTGCATTTAATCTTCATGGAATTACTTTATTATCAAATGCTGTTATATCTCATAATCCTATCCAATTAGCAAATGCAAATACACCAATTACTGTTAATGCAAATGTAGCTTTAACTTACCCATGGGCTCTTGGATCTACAAATTGTTTTTACAAAATAAACGACGCAAGCACATGGACAAATTTGTCAATGAACGGAGTCACTTCTTTCAACGTGTCAATTCCTTCTCAGCCTAACGGGACAGTAATTTCTTATTATTTATCTTTAACTGATAATTTTGGAAATGAATCGGCGGTTACTCCAATTGCTGCTAATTTAATTCCTTTAAAAGATGCTAATCTTCCGAATTTTATTTTGGTGGGATATGACATTATGCAGACTGAAGATTTTGATGGTAATTTTGGTTTTTGGCAAACCGGAGGTTTTGATGATAATGCAACTACAGGTTTATGGGAAATAGGAGTTCCTATTCCTTCTTACGGGGTTTACGGTGATCCAAATACTATTTGTCAAACTGATGCTCAGAATACACCCGGTGGTTCTCAATGTGCTTTTACAGGTAATGCATCATCAGCACAAGATGGTCTAGGAACAAATGATGTTGATGGAGGACATACTTCATTATATTCGCCTACATATGATTTATCAGAATATGTAAATCCTGCATTTTCATATTACAGATGGTATACAAATAGTCCATATAGTGGTGCAAATCCAGGTGCTGATTGGTGGCAAGTGATGATTACAGATGATGGTATTAACTGGGTTTATGTTGAAGACAATATAAGCTCTGACATAAGTTGGAGAAAATTTGCTTTTAGAGTTCAGGATTATGTTTCTCTTAGTAATAATGTACAGCTTAAATTTATTGCTTCTGATAGTATTCGTTTAGGTCAAAATCTTGATGGTGGTAGTTTAATTGAAGCTGCTGTAGATGATTTAGTTCTTTATGAAAGCAGAGAAACATCTTCTAATGTTCAAAACTCAGACGGATCAAAAAATAAATTAGTTAAAGTTACTGATATTTTAGGAAGAGAAGTTGTTAATAAAGATTATACGCGTTATAAAGTTCTTATTTTTATCTATGATGATGGTACAGTGATGCGGAAATTTAACACTTTTTAACACTTTTCTAATTCTCCATTATTTATAACTGCTAGTGCTTTTCCTTTTAGTTTTTCTCCAACAAATGGGGTGTTCTTTGATTTTGATTTTATATCTTTTTCATTAAATACCCAATCAATTTCTGGATCAAAAAGAGTCATGTTTGCTTTTTTTCCTTCTTCAATTATAACTTCCTCAATATTTAATATTTTACGTGGATTAATAGATATTTTTTCAATTAATTTGCTAATACCGATTTTATGAAGCACGTGTTTGCCTAATAATCCAAATGCACTTTCTAGTCCTATAATACCACTTTCTGCATTATCAAATTCTGTCTTTTTATATTCTTCATTAATTGGAGTGTGATCACTTGATATTATGTCTATAACATCATTTTTAAGACCATTAATTAAACTTGAATTATCAACTTTTGTTCTAAGTGGTGGTGAAACTTTGTATCTTGTATCAAAATTTTTAATTAAATCTTCAGTTAAAAATAAATTATGAATTGCAACATCAGAACTAACCTTTAAGCCTAATGATTTTGCCTTCTTAATTTTATTAATACTTTCTTTAGTTGATATATAACTTAAGTGTAATTTACTGTCTGTATATTTACATAAATTTAGATCTCTATCAACCATAATTTCTTCTGCAACTGACGGTATTCCCTTTAGCCCTAGCCTTGTGCTTATTTCTCCCTCATTCATATGACCTTTAGCTAAACTTGTATCACATGCATAGTTCATAATTAAAAAATCAGCATCTTTTGAATACAGCATTGCAATTTTCATGACATCATTTCTATTTAATGAATTTTTATCATCTGTGAACGCTTTACATCCTGATTTATACATGTCATACATCTCTACAATATCATTTCCTTCACATTTTTTGGTGATATTACCAGCAACATGAATATCGATTATATTTTTTTTGGAAATATTTTTAATAAATTCTAAAATACCTTTGTTATCGATATAAGGCTTTGTGTTTGGCATTAACAAGACACCTGTAAAACCACCCTTAATCGCAGCATTACTTCCAGATAAAATTGTTTCTTTCTCTTCGTATCCAGGTTCACAAAAATTTACATGAATATCAAACCAACCAGGTGAAACATGTAAGTTTTTTTGTTTATATTCAGTAGTTTTACTTTTGTTATCAATTTTGATGGATTTTTTAATTTTTTGAATCTTACCATTCTCTACAAGTATATCCATTTTTTTTTGATGATATTTGCTCTGTGGATCAATTATTAATGCAGATTTAATTAATATTTTCATATTTTAATTTTTTTAATAAGTAATATTTCAATACCAAAGAACAATAGAGATAGCATTAGTGCTATTTTCCAATATTCTTTGCTATCATTATTTTTTATTTGGTTTGATAATTCTATATCAGAATTAATAAAATTTAAATTATTTCTGCTTTTGATATTAGTTAATTTTTTATTATCAATAGTTTTAATTTTATTTTCTGATGAATTTATATTAAAAGCAATTTTCTCTTTAATTTTATTATTAAAGCTAATTGAATATACTCCAGACTCTGTGATTTGCTCATTGTGATCAATTAATTTTTTTCCATTTTGATTTATAATTGTTGGAACTATATCAAAGTTGTTTGCAGATATTCTAATGGATTGTATGTCATTTGATCTTTCCTTTGAGATTATATAGCGAGTTTCACCAAGTGTATAGTATTGTGGTGTTAATTTACAAGAAGATGTTGCAATATTTATTAGTGTGGGGACAAATAATGCATGCTCTTTAAAATTATTATATTCTTTTGATAAAGGACTTGTAAATTGATATATTCTTCCATTTTTTTGATCATAATTGACTAAAAATGGATCTTTGTTAGCAAGTTTTATAATTTCATAAAATCTAGTTTTCTTGTTTATTTTGTAATGTTTATTACTGGTTGGAAATTCAATTTTACTTAAATCATTATTTGTAAATACATTTTTATAAATATCATTTTCTAAAATAAAATCATTAATTTTTAAATCATTAGTTGAATTTGATTTAATATTATTTATTTTTAACTCTGACAAAAGAGCATTAAATTTCTTAAAATCTTGTAATTTAGGAGGAGGTACAATCAATAAGCTTCCTCCATTGTTTAAAAAAGTATTCAATGTACTTAATAATCCACTTGAAATCTCTTCTGTTTCATTTAGAACAATTAAATCTTGTTTAAGTAGCAGGCTATAATTAATATTTTCCAGTTCAAATTCATTAAATAAAAACATACTGGTATCATTTTTAAATAAATCACGAAAACAATTTTTTTTGCTTTTAGTATTAATTATAGATACATTAACTTTATTAAGTTTATTTATGGTAAAAAATAATTTATTATCAAATGAAATAGGGTTATCCTGTGTTCTTATATCACCGCTTATTATTGATTTTTTTTCAATAAAATTAAAAAAGATATCTTTTTTCTCAAAAGGAGAAAGATTTATGTATTGTTGAGATTTTTGTTTGTCATTAAGGTGAAGATATAAAGGCTCATTGATAATTTTTTCATTACTTGAGTTACTGACCTTAACAAGAAGAGTTATCTTATCATTATATTTGAAAATTGGCTCTTCTAGAATTACACTGTCTATGCAGACATTTGGTAGATTTAAATTTTTTAAATGAATAAATGTGACTTGGTTTGTAAGTTCTGGTTTTGTTTCATTATTAAATTTAAGTGTCTTTTCTTGTAAATCTGAAATAAAATATAAATGATATGTTTCATTTGTAATAAGATTTATTCGATTAATTATATCTTCAAATCTTTTTTGCTTGTATGTTGGATTTATTTTATCAATCTGTAAAAAAATGTCTTTTTTGCTATATTCAACATTATTTTGTAGAGAAAAATTATTTGAAACAACATAAAACTTATGTTTATCAGGATATGACTTGATTATTTCTTTAGCATTATTTTTTGCAATTTCAAGTAAGTTACCATTACCAAAATCAATATCCATACTTAACGAATTATCAATATATACAATTATGTTCTTCTTTATATTTTCTTTTTTTATTGGAATAAATGGTTTTGCAAATGCAATTGTTAGGAAGCTTATTGCTAATATTCTACTTAATAGAATTAATAAATTTTTAAGTTTAGTTCTTTGTTGTTTTTTTTGTTTTATCTCTTTTAAAAAACGTATGCTACTAAAGTAAATTTTCTTGTTCCTTTGAAGATTAAATAAATGAATAATTATAGGAATAGCAATTGCCAGTAGTGCGTAGAGCAATTTTGGATTTTGAAAATTCATCAAAGCGCAAAATTAGTTTTTTTAACTGTATTATTAACGTTTTGGTCAAATAATTTTTCCGTCCTCTATTCTTATTACTCTATCAGCAAGTTTGGCTAAATCATTATTGTGTGTTATAACTACAACAGTTTGTTGTTTTTCTTTATTCAATTTTAATAAAATATTATGTAAATCATTTGCGTTTTTAGAATCAAGATTTCCTGAAGGTTCATCTGCCAAAAGAATTGTAGGTGAGTTAATTAAAGATCTTGCTACAGATACTCTTTGTTGTTCTCCTCCAGATAATTCATTTGGCTTTTGATTAATTTTATCAGTCATGTATAAATTTTCAAGTATTTGTTTAGCTTTTTGTTCAATTTTTGCTTTATTTCCTTTGTTGATCAGTGCTGGTAGACACACATTTTCTAATACAGTAAATTCAGGTAACAAATTATGAAATTGAAAAACAAAACCAATATGTTCATTTCTAAAGCTCGATAATTGAGTGTCATTAAGGTTTTTGATTTCTTGATTGTTTATTTTTAATGATCCATACTGTAACTTCTGTAATGTGCCTAAAATATTTAATAATGTTGTTTTGCCTGCACCGGATGAGCCAATAATAGAAATAAATTCTCCTTTATTAATTTTTAAACTAATATCTTTCAAAACTTTGAGATGACCATACGAAAATTTTATGTTTTTAGCTATTATCATTTTTTAAGTAAAGGTAATCTAAATAATAAATTATTTTAAGAGAAATACTATTTTGTTGTTCAATATTAAACGAATTGTTAAGATTTTCGATCCAATGGTTCGTGATAAAATTTTCTGTATTATCAATACCATTTTTCCATACTAAACTTATTTGACTTCCAGGTAAAAACCACCAATTAAAGATAATATCTGATGTCCATGTTGTGTAATTAATATCGTGATTACCAAAATAATTTGATTCATATAGGTAACCTTCATCATTTAATTTATTAAACTCAAGATTTCTAACTTGGTCTAGATGGTAACGAAGTTTAATTGATAAATCCATTTTGTTATTTAGAATATAATTGAAGCTAAAAACATTTGTTATCATATTTACATTTCTTTTAGCAAAAATAAAATCAACATATGGAGGTTCTAATAGAAAAGGAAGTGTATCATGTGTTACAAATCCAACATCATTAGTTTCTTTTCTTATTGAAAGAATATATCTCATCGATATTTTATCATTTAATCTAAATCTTGGAGCTATTCTCCATCGATATAAATATCCATTATATAGTGGTTTTAGTCCGTATCCAGCTCCAAAATCTAATGCAATTTTTTTTCTGTAATCAGTAGAAATCCATCCTCCAACATACATCGATTTAGATCTTTTTAATGGATTTAATAAATTACCAGATCTTGATTCATAGAAATCATTTTTTTCATAGGGATTAAGATTAGTTCTAAGAAAAATTGTTGTATAGTTTTTTAGTGTTGCTTTTTGTTCAAATTCTATTTCTAAATCAACAAACTTTTGATCTGAAAATAAACTTTTATGTTCAATTTCTATTTCACTAGCAAAATCAACAAGGTATTTACTTTCACTAAATTGATTATAACTTAGTTCTAAGCCATTAATAACCTCATTATTTGTATATAGAAAACCTAAATCGTTTGGATTATACTTAGTGTCTTTAAATAAAGAATAAACATCATATCGATAATTTCCACTTATTTTTTGGACACCAAGCTTTCCAGAGTATCCTCTAGTATTTTCTCCAGATTTATATTCTTGACTCATTTTTAAATTACCAATAAAAACATGAGAGTTTTCATTGTTGTTTAATCTTGTAAAAACTCCAGTGACATTTGCATCTTTATTACTGCCTTTTTGAATCATATGTGTATTCATGATACTCACAGAAGAACCACTTCCTAGAGATTGATCCAAAATTATGGCATTGTAGTTAGTTAATGGATCTATATCAGTTTTATTAGTTATAGCGTTTAGTATTGCTATTGCTAACCCATTCTTTGTCTTTCCTGTTATCTTTGATGCATTTATTAAATCGTCTTCTAATCTTCTTGTATAGAACATATCTTCTCCTTTATTAAATAGTTCTGTTCCTTCATTAAAAAACTGTCTATTTTCTTCATATTTAACTTCAAAGGGAGAAAGATTTAAAACCATTGCGTCAGATATTGTTTGACCAAAATCTGGAACAAGAGTCATATCAAGTGTGAAGCTTTTATTAATTCCATATTTTAGGTCCATTCCATAGTTATATGGATATGATTTTTCCCCCGAATAATAATCTGCATATATAGAAGCATAAGGCATAAATGACAGTCGAGTGGGAGGATTTATATTTTTTATTCCTTTTAATATTCCCGCCTGTAAAGAATAATCTGTAAATTTTATATCAATGGGATTCCAACTATAATCTTCTCTATACCTTCTAATAGTTCTAGCCATATTTAACCCCCAGTTTTCATTATTTTCAGAAAATCTTAATTGTGAAAATGGTATAGCAAATTCTGCAGTCCATCCTTCGGAATTTATATTTACTGCAGAATTCCATACTGCATTCCAATTTTTATCAATTCCTGACTTTGAAAACTTTCTGTCAATTTGAACTCCAGCAGCTGTTACCATAAAATTGTATTCAACTTGAGCATCATTGAATGGATCAATAAATATCCCAAAAGCGTCGAAATTTTTATTTTCTTCGTCTCTTGGCGATAATTCTTTTAAAATACTATCAGGTGAATTGTCATACATTTTTACGGCGAAATAAATATTTTTTGTGTCGTAACAAATTTTGACTTCAGTTTTTTGATTATTTCTTTCTTTTTTTCCATTTATAGGTGTAATTTGAGTGAAATTATTGGCGATTATTAAATTTTGCCATAATTTTTCATTAATATTTCCATCAATAATTGGTTCTTCATTAATTCTTTCAATTTTATAAATTTTTTTTTCATCAAATTGACAAGATAATGTAAAAGGAAAGAATATAACTGCAGTAAATATTATAAAAAATTTCATTATTTTTTTTTACTTTACAAAGATACAAATAATTCAAATTGAGGTTGTTTATTTAAATCAATCATTTAATTTTGCTAAAAAAACAAATTACATGAATTTACATGAATATCAAGGAAAAGAGCTTCTAAATAGTTTTGGGGTCAGAGTTCAAAAAGGAATTGTTGTATCATCAGCAGATGATGCGGTTGATGCTGCAAAAAAATTACATAAGGAAACTGGAACAAACTGGTGGGTAATAAAAGCTCAAGTGCATGCTGGTGGAAGAGGAAAGGGTGGTGGTGTAAAACTCGCTAAAAATATTGATCAAGTAAGAAAGATTGCCAATGAAATGATTGGAATGAGGTTAGTTACTCCACAAACCTCTAAGGAAGGAAAATTAGTTAATCAAGTATTAATTGCTGAAGATGTTTATTATCCTGGAGAAAATGAAAAATTTGAGTATTATATGTCAGTTCTTTTGAATAGATCAACTGGAAGGAATATGATTATGTATTCTACAGAAGGTGGAATGGATATTGAAATGGTAGCAGAAAAAACTCCCCACTTAATTTTTCA
>Ga0160422_10000227_pt1 | contig 32376 bp, 35 predicted proteins | sample Fk160mmetaG_FD_108192 | JGI IMG/M metagenome (GOLD analysis project Ga0160422, IMG submission 108192) | Marine microbial communities from the Central Pacific Ocean - Fk160115 60m metaG | ecosystem: Environmental > Aquatic > Marine > Oceanic > Photic zone | place: The Central Pacific Ocean...
CCGTTGTGTTGTCGTAACCGATGTTCTAAATCTACGGTTGCTCCCACATAAGTGGCATGACTAGTTGATTCTAATAAATAGACATAATATTTATTCATTCTATTTATTATACTAAGATTTATAACGGGGGTATCCCCCGATTTAGTCTACATTATCTAATTTATTTCCGTCTTTTTTATCTTTGTCTCCCTTAAGAATAACATTTTCTGTATCAAACAGTTCTTTCTTGATGTCAGCCATGGATACTTCATTATCTTGACCATTTGTCACACTATAAAGATTACCATCTTTATCAACATTTTGCGTTAGTTTATTATTAGACTCTAAGGCGTTCTTTTTATTTTCTTCTATCGCATTTTTCTTTGCAGTTTCAACACGTGCATTAAATTGCATTTTTGCCTTAGTTTCATTCTTTTCTTTTTCATGCATTAGCTGATTTAATTCATCTTCTAGATATTCAACTTTTCCAGTTTTGTAAGCATCTGGTTCCCATGGCATCCAAAACCCTACAGGACCCACATAGACATCATGATTAGGGTCCATTTCTCTTAGCAATTTGCATCTCAATTCTGCTTCTGATTGAGTTTCAAAAACACCTCTAACTTTAATTCCTCTAGTAGTGGTTCTAAAATTATTCATTTCATTAAATTCTTTTTCTATGGTTTTTTCATTCGCATCGACAAAATTTTTATAATCATCAGATATTGTGTATTCATTTAAATTATTGCTTTCTTCTTTTACAAAATCTTTCAAATCGTTTTGTAAATCTTCCGCATTTAAATTATATTTATAACTAATAAAATTAGTAAACTGATTATATTTAGAGAAACTTTTTTCGAAATCCCAATTCTTTAGGAATTTTTCAAAATAAAATAATTCTTTATTCCTAAGAATTTTTTCAGGAGAAACAAAAGAAACGCATGCAAATTTTTGACCAGGCAATGGGGAATCCTCGTGTAATAAATCAACTAATTTAGGAGTAGTACTTTCCATATAGATATATTTATGATTTATAATTTATATTCTTTTTTATAAATATTTTTTATCTTAATTAATATTATAATATGAATCAATTAGATCTAGGAGAACTCGTAAAACGTGCAATTAAATATCTCGTTGAAGGTATAATGGTTGCTATTGTAGCATCGGTTGTTCCTAAGCAACAACTTAAGATGGAAGAAGTAGGTTTAATCGCTTTAACTGCTGCGGCAACATTCTCTATTTTGGATACTTACGTGCCTTCGATGGCCGTATCTGCTCGCTCGGGTGCCGGATTTGGTATTGGCGCGAACCTTGTAGGATTCCCCCGTTAAGGGTTTTATCGTTAAATAAACATATGATATACGTATAATTTAACATATGTTTTTTTTTATAATGTAGGTATAAAATTCCAATTTAATTCTTTACAAATTTTTTTCCATATATCATCCTGCTCTATTCTTTTTTCACGATCTTTTAAAACTGGAAAATAAGGTAAGAATTCTCTTTCATTTAATAATTCACATAATTTTGAAATAGTATAATAATAATTTAAAAAATTAACTCGCCCATCTGGACAATATTTTGCATACGGAGCTTGGATTTCCATAAATAAATTACATAATTTATCTTCTAATTCTGGGCTCATTATCGGAGGTTTTATTCCTAATTTTTCTTTTATAAAAGGTATATGTTCGTAATATTTACTATAACCCAATTTTTTCAAAATATCTTTAGCTCTTTTGTTATTTAATTGTTTTATATCAATTCTTTCTTTTTTCATTTGAGTTATTATATCTTTAATTACTTGGTCGGGTATTTGTGTAGATTCTTTTGCTTGAAACTGTGCAAGAATTTCCCTAAAATGATTAATTCTTTTGTATGCATAAAAACAAACTTCTTTAGGAGGTTCTTTATAGGATGGTTTTTCATTTTCAATTAAAAAAGGAAAATGTTTTCCACATTTTATATTATTGCAAACCATAATTCCTTCATGTTCTACAGGTATAATCTCTCCATTATTACAAATTTTACAAACGTCGGTATTTAAAACAAAATTATTAATATCTATAAGTGAATCATCAATATTTCTAAGATAACTTTGTAAATCACTATTTGCATTTTTATAGTTTTTATCATCCTCATTTTTTATATTGAAAAATGAATTCAAGGTTTTTACATTTGTAGCAGCATTTCCATTTTCTATTTCTTTTTTGTTTTCAAAATATTTAAAAATATATTCTGAATTATTTAAATAATATTGTTTTTCTTTATTTTTAATAATTTTAATTTCATTTATAGTTTTTATATATTCGTCTTTAAGTTGCAGTCTTTGTTCTAAAGTAATATTGTTTGAATTTATTTTTTTTTCTAATACTTTTTTCTTTTTTTTTAATTTTGGAATAATATTTTCATTTTTAGTTTTAAATTCGCTGCATATTTCTTCATGTTTTTTATCTAAAGTTATTGTATCTTTTTCGTTAACAATAATTTTTTTTGTAGTCTTAGGTTTAAAATTAGGCATATATAAAATTTAGATTTATATATTTATATTTTAATTATATTTTAAGAATAATTCTTACTTTATTTTTCTAATATTTATGTTAATGGATATTACAATACCAAACAATTTAACTAAGGACTTTATGAATGATGAAAAGTTTAAGAAAATGATTTTTATTTATAATGCTTTAGAAAATGGATGGACTATTACAAAAAAGCAAAATAGATATATTTTTAAAAAATTACATGAAGGTAAAAAAGAAATCTTTTTGGACGATTATCTTAAACGATTCATGGAAGAGAATTTTGACATAAATAATTTTATAAATACTATATAAATTAAAATAAATTAAAATCTCATTTTTTTTTCTTTAGCAATATTATAACCTATGGGAGGAGGACTAATGCAACTCGTAGCCTACGGCGCTCAAGATGTATATCTTACTGGCAATCCACAAATTACTTTCTGGAAAGTGACTTACAGACGCCACACTAACTTCGCGATGGAAGCCATCGAACAAACTTTCAACGGCCAAGCTGATTTCGGCCGCCGTGTAACCTGCACCATCTCCAGAAATGGTGATCTTGCTTACCGCACATACCTTCAACTAACTCTACCTGAGATTTCAAGCGACCATGCTAGCTACGCCCGCTGGCTTGATTTCCCTGGACACCAACTTGTCTCGCAAGTCGAGATTGAAATTGGTGGCCAGCGCATCGACCGCCAATACGGCGACTGGATGCACATCTGGAACAGCCTCACTCAATCCAAGGAACAAGAGGTTGGCTACAACAACATGGTAGGACAAACCACCGCTCTTACCTACATCACCGACCCTGATTTCGCTGAGGTAGACACTCCTTGCTCGTCCACCGCGCCCCGCCAAACCTGCGCGCCTCGCAAGGCTCTTCCTGAGACTACTCTCTACGTTCCTCTTCAATTCTGGTACTGCCGCAACCCTGGTCTTGCTCTACCCCTAATTGCTCTTCAATACCACGAGGTAAAGATTAACATCGACATCCGCCCTATTGATGAGTGCCTCTGGGCCGTATCTGACCTTACCGGCACTGCCAGTTCCCCTAAGGCGACCTCGGCTTACAGCCAATCGCTTGTAGCTGCTTCGCTTTACGTTGATTACGTCTTCCTTGACACCGATGAAAGACGTCGTATGGCCCAAAACCCTCATGAGTACCTCATCGAGCAACTTCAATTCACTGGTGATGAGTCGGTCGGTTCGTCCTCGAACAAGATCAAGCTTAACTTCAACCACCCGTGCAAGGAACTCATCTGGGTTGTACAACCTGATTCCAATGTTGACTACTGCGCTTCCCTTGAATCTGGCGAGGCTCTCTACAAGCTTCTCGGCGCCCAGCCATTCAACTACTCCGACGCCTATGATGCTCTCCCTAACGCGTTCCACGCCTTCGGCAGTGAGACCGGTCTTGAGACCATGATTGGTGGCTCGGGCTTGTTCGACCAACCTAACGCTCTTGAAGCGACTGTCACTTCTGGCACCGCCTCGATTCTTGAGGACGCCAACAACGATTCGCCTACTGAAGGTTCGGCTGTATCGGATGCGGGCACCTTCGTACTCGCGGAGACCGCTCTCAACATGCACTGCTGGGGACAAAACCCTGTTGTCACCGCTAAGCTTCAACTTAACGGCCAAGACCGCTTCTCGGAGCGTGAGGGTACCTACTTCGACCTCGTACAACCTTTCCAACACCACACCCGTACCCCATCCACCGGCGTCAATCTCTACTCGTTCGCCCTCCGCCCTGAAGAACACCAACCTTCGGGCACCTGCAATTTCTCGCGCATCGACAACGCTACCCTTCAACTTGTTCTCTCGAACGCTACCGTTGAAGGCACCTCGACTGCTAAGGTCCGCATCTACGCTGTTAACTACAACGTACTTCGTATCATGAGTGGCATGGGTGGTCTTGCTTACTCCAACTAAATCCTTTACTTTTTATTTTTTAAGTATAAATAATTATTAATTAATACTTATTTTAATTAATAATTATGAAATTTATTTTAAACACTTTTAAATTTCCAACAGTTTATGTTAAAATTACTGATGATAATGACCAAGATAATAAATCTTATCATAATCTTATTAATAAATGGTGGAAATTTTATAAAAAAAAAAAACATTTCCATTTTATTTTTGATTTTACAGAATTAAATCGTTGCAACATAAATCTTATACCAACTTTTGTAAAAAATCAAATTGAATTTAAAAAACAAGAAACTCAATATTTAGATTATAGTTTAGTTGTATTAAATAATAAATTATTAATGAATATTTTAACAAAACTATTACATATAATAACACCTATAGGAATTATATATATTTCTAATAACTTAGAAAATTCTATAACTTTATTAAATCATTTAAATAATCCTTTTATCAGCAGTGATTTTATTGACACTTTTTTACTTATACACAATATAACTAAGATTTAATGTTTAATTAATATATATGAAATCATTTTTTGATTTATTTAACAATATATACATAGAAACCACCGACCCATCAACAAATTATACAAGGTTATTTTCTTATGATGTTGTAATAAGTATTTTATTTCATGCGGTTTTTTATGTAGTAATTGTATACATTATATCTTTTATATTCAATACTAAAATATCAAATAATAGTTATACGAAACTGTTTTTTATTTTAATATTAGTAATGGCAAGTGGTTATATATTAAGACTTTGTAGAGTTAAATCTCTCCACGATTTAGATCCAGAACTTGTTAAAACATTTAGACAAACTTACTTTACCTTTTATTTCTTTGCATAATATAGATGTATTTGATATCAAAAGAAAAAGATCTTATATTAATAAGTTTTATAACATGTATTTTTATTTATTATAGAAATATAGATTACTATTACGTTTTTCCAAAGAATAATATAATAACATCCATAATCATTTTTATATGGACCTACTTATCTATGACTTATCATTGGTTTATCATAGTAGGACTTGTTATAGCTAATATTATAGATAGATACAGACTAATATAATATTTTATTAACAACAAAAAAATAATTTATATATTTGATTCTCTGAGGGTTTTTCAATATAATAATCAAACAAGAACAATATATAATAATATAAAAAAATACAATCTATTATTTCATTTAATTCGGTTAAAATTATATTTTCGGAGCCTGAATTCCCCGTTCTTCTAAAAAATGATTTAATTGGGTTTTTATTTCTTTTATTTCTTTTAATCTTTCTCTTATTTTTACACATCTTTCCGTTTCTAAAAGTTTTTGAAACTCTAAACTTTTATCGGTTAATTCTTTATTTAATGTTATTTCTTTTCTAATTTCATTATTTAAATAAACTAACGTATTATATTGTTGTTCTATTGTATCATCATAACGGTCCATAAAATTATTAACCGCCATTTTGTTTGCTTCACTTAATTTTACATCTTTTTCTAATTTTTTATTGATATCAACCCTAACTTTTAAATCTCTCTGTATATCACGTAAATATTTGTCCAAATCATCAGGCTTATATTGTATTAATTCTGAAGCTGTAAAATCCATGTGTATATTCTAAGTATATTTATTATTTTACAAAAATAATAAATGTAACTTATTTAAAAAAAATATTTTTAATAAAAGTATATGCTATATCAAATTAGCTGGAGTATCTATCCTGACAAAAAGGTAGAATGCAACAAACTTTTTGCAGTTATGACACCAGATGACGACGTAAAGGATGCTGGTGATAAGATTAAAATAGTTGGTCGGTGGCATCAACTTGGTGGTGGAAAGGGTGTTTGCATTTGCGAAACGGATGATGATAAAGCTCTAGCATCTTGGATGCAAAACTGGCAAGGAATGTGCGATATTACGGTTTCTCCAGTTATTAATGATGAGGATACTCGTGCAATTCTTCGTTCTAAAATGCCTTCTTCATCTTAATAAAGGTTTAAATTAAACACTTGTATCATCTTGCTGTCCATCGTCAGTTTCCTGAGCTTCTGCTTGCTCTTCGCTGGTAACTATTTCATTTGATATTATCTTAATTCTATTTAAACATCTTTCAGAAAAATTCTTATTTTGTTCTAAGAATTTTCCTAATCTTTCTATGTAAGAATTAAATTCTAATGTTAGTTTTTGTTTTTGACTTTCTAAGTTCATAATTAAATTACCAACACTAAAACCACGGGATTCTCTTTCCGTTGCTCTAGCAATTTTATCATCAAATGAACCAATATCGTCCGCTAATTCTCGTAAATTGCTAGTAGTACAGTTTATCAATGCAAATATTTCATTCATATCATATTTAGAATACGGGTCTTCTATTTCTGCTGGTTCTCCTTCAACTGGATTTCCAACGGAATCTAAGGCACTGGGGTTTGGTATCATTTTAGGAGGATATGGAGTCATATTTCTAAATTTTCTCTCTTTAACTTGTTCTTTTGTTGAACCAATTGGTATTTCTTCAATTGCTAATGCATTTTCAATAATACCATCGCAATATTTGTAAAGGTCTCCATATAGTTTTTTTATGTAAACATCTTTCATATGAACAAAAAAATCTAAGTCTATTTCTAATGAACTTTTTTGAAATCCAAGAGTATCCAGAGAGGTTCCTACATCATAACCCCGTTCTTGGTCTGATAGCACTTCTTTTTCAAAATCTTTTATAGATAATATATCGCTCTCTAAATTTCCTATAAATTTATCCATTTCTGCATACTTTGCATTAATTACATTTAAAGTCGTATTATAACTATCAGAATCTATTTGATTTCTTAGAGTTGTATCTGATGGTTGTATTGCAGTCATTATAGTATGATTTATCATAATTATTTTTACAAAAAAAATAATTATTATATAAAACTTAAAAACAATTCAGCTATTGTTTATTATATGCGGTCGATAATTATTGGATTGTTTATGATTCCAGTATCAAATGCATTGTGGCATTTTTTTTTTTACCAACCATATATGAAAGAATTTAACGATTTTGTTAATAAATATAATAAAACATATAATACCTGGGATGATTACTTAAAAGCATATGATATTTTTGAAATGAACTATATTGTTATTAAGAACATGAACTATAACTATAACTATTTAAATCTAGAAATAAATGAATTTTCGGATATTCATCCAAAAGATTTTCACATGAAAAAAAAGGGATATTCTTCACATAAACAGAAAACTGGTTCATGTGAATCATTTGTTTTTAAAAATAACACATTACCTTTATCGGTTGACTGGCGAAATGAAAATGCAGTAACACCTGTAAAAAATCAAGGGCAATGCGGAAGCTGTTGGAGTTTTTCAGCGACGGGTGCAATGGAAGGTGCCTGGGCTATATATAGTGGAGATTTAGTTAGTTTATCTGAACAACAACTTATGGATTGTTCTAAAAAATACGGTGATTTCGGATGTAATGGAGGACTTATGGATAGTGCGTTTGAATACGCCATAGATAATGGTATGTGCTCAGAAGATGAAGATCCTTATAAAGGAAGTACCGATAGTTGCATTACTCCCTCGTTAGATTGTGATAGGGTTGCAAAATTTTCTCATTGTGTAGACATAGATTCAGAAAATGAACTAGAGTTAAAAGAGGCTGTTTCACTAGGCCCTGTATCCGTAGCAATTGAGGCAGATACTTCTGTATTTCAGTTCTATTCAGGAGGTATTATTAAAAGTAGTAATTGTGGAGAATCTTTAGACCACGGTGTTCTTGTAGTAGGTTATGGAGAAGAAAATGGAGAAAAATACTGGATTGTTAAAAACAGTTGGGGTGAGTCTTGGGGAGAAAATGGTTATGTTAGAATAGCTAGAACAGACAGCGTATCTGATTCAGGTGTATGTGGTATTGCACTCCAAGCATCATATCCAGTTGTTTAATTATTATTTCAATAAAATATTATTTATACATAAACAATATTTTATATATTTAAAATATATGTTTCCACAAATAAAAAGCTCATCACCAAAAACTAAAGAACATAAAAAGAAAAAAAGAAAAGAAAAAATTTTTAAAAAGTCTATAAAATTTTGTAGTATATGTCTGGAAGAATTACAAAATGCAATACTAGATTATTCTATTACTAGATGTAATCATAATTTTTGTACTAGTTGTTTACTAAAACATATAAAATATAGTGAATTTTGTCCTTTATGCAGAACAAAGCTTGCAGAAGGTAATAAAAAATTTAAATTAGATTTTAATGTGTCTGAGATGATAGTTAATAAAGAATTAGACTATTATGATAGTTATATAGAAGAAGGTATCTCATATACGATTAATACGGTAAAATACCATATGGAAAACAACACGTTCACTTATGCCGTAAGAAGGGAAATTCATAATGAATTATATAAAATGTTTCAAAATTTTGGAATGGGTGTATGCTTAAATGTAAACACAACTTTTAAAAACTTAAATGTTTTTAATACAGGTAGTCCTATTCATAGAACGAATAGTGTATTTGATTTAAGTAATGTTAATATAAATCTTGAAAATACAATTGTCTCTTATAATGATGTAGCGTAATGTATATAAAAACACACATACATTTTTAGTATGAATGAAAAAACCATTATTACAATCATAGGCATTATAGGTTCAATCGGAATAAGTATAAGTTTAATTCCACAAACATATAAATCCTGGACAACAAATGATATTAGTTCATTATCTATTAAATATATATTTATTACACTAATTTCTTCTTTATTTATGATAATATATTCTACGTATTATCTAGTTTATCCTATGATAATAGCAAATTTATCTGTTTTAGGAAATACTTGTATACTTTTGCTACTTTATCATAAGAATAAATGCTGCTTACCTCGTTAATTTAATTTTAAATGTATTTAAAAATATAATATTTCTATATATTATAATGCAGATTTTTGTAAAAACGCTAACTGGTAAAACCATAACTCTTGATGTAGAACCATCTGATACAATAGAAAATGTAAAGCAAAAAATTCAAGATAAAGAAGGTATTCCACCAGACCAACAAAGACTTATTTTTGCAGGTAAGCAACTAGAAGATGGTCGTACACTTTCAGATTACAATATTCAAAAAGAATCTACTCTCCATTTGGTTCTACGTCTTCGTGGAGGTTAAATACATATTAAATATAATAATATATATAATATGTATAATGCAATACACCTACAAGGAATTTACTATCTTTATTGAAAAAACTTGGTGCGGACTATTAAATATTTATAATCCATATAGTGACCCATGGGACATAAATATAACAAAAAGTGTTCCTAGTTTTGATTTACAAGCTTATAATAGGTATCCAGAACACAACTATGTTTATGATAAATTATGGGTATGTAGAACCCAAGGTATAAAAGGAGGAACCTTAGAAGATTTACTTGACAATAGATATAAAATAGATAAATATCCTATATTTATTAAACCTAGATGGGGACATAAAAGTGCTTCTAGTAAAAACTGTTATAAAATTAAAAGTTATGAAGAATTGAAAAAGTATAAAAATATTCCTGAAATGATGTGGTCAGAATTTATTGATGATACGGAAGGAATGACCGATTTTATGGTTCATAATGGAACAATCGTACATCAAATAACCTATAAATATTCGGAAACCCAGCACGGAGTTGTAGCGGATGATTGGAAATATATATCTCCTAATAATCAACCACCAGAAAAAATTATAAACTGGATGAATAATCATATGAAAGGATTCACTGGTATTTGCAATGTTCAATATAGAGGTACTGTTATCATAGAAGTAGCATTAAGATGTTCTAGAGGTGGTGCATACATTTTAAATACTAAAAATAAGCAACTTATTAAATCTATTAACGAATTGTGCGACCATGGAACGTGGGACTATGATAACACTAAAGATTTCGATTTTGAACCTTTCTATAGTTTTAAGTGTTTTACGACAATGCCGATTGTTTATTTATATCCTCAACATATACTTGATTTAACTATGAAATTAAGCGATTCTTTAGAGTTTTATGAATACTATTTTGAACCATCTGGAAAAGACGGAATGGTTTTTTTACAATTTTTACATAATGATTTTAATACAGGAACAAAATTAAAATCGGCTATAGAATATATTTTTTCTTTTACCCAAATTATCTTTTTAATGCTTTTTTTTATTATTTTAATTTGTTATGCTTTTAAAATAAAAGATAGATTTAAAATACTTTTAATAATTATGATTTTATTTTCAACAAGATTTATTAACGCCATCTTTACAAACTATACACTTATAAAAACACAAAAATTAGTCCTTGTTGGATAATCTCGAGAGATTTAATTGTTAGTCCCATGGAATTTCATCATTTTTCATCGTATTACAATATTTTACATATTTCAGTAATAACCATAAATTATAACGCTTTTCATCTATTGTAGATAAACTATTTATTCTATTTAATTCTCTACCTATGTATGTATTGTATTTCGCATGCCCTTTATAATGTAATCGTGTATCTGGATGTAAATTTAATACCTCCCGTCCTTCTTTTGTTGGCATAATTTTAATATTATACGCCATATTTACATCATAACACGTATCTTTTAAAACTTTATGGTTTTTAAATTGTTTTGGGATACAGTGATGATCTTGTACATATCCTGTATAATTCATTTGTTTTTTATATAACTTTCTATCTTTACTGCCATATCTAAAACACATATCCGAATTATTAAATACACTAAAAAAACATAGTGGTTGTATCTTTTTATAAAGAGGTATAAGAAAAAAAGGCAAATATCTCATTAATATTTGAATATATTAAATATTAACAGAAATATTCTCCGGTTCGCTATTGTTAGGTTGTTTATTATCATAACGCATCGCATTAGCTATTGCTTCTATTGCTTGTTCTTTTGTTTTCTTATTGTCTTCATATACTAAATTTACTACATATAAACTAATTATAAATGTTAACGCTAACGATACAATATCAAACATATACTGTAATAAAGCCATCTTAAATAAAAGAGTGTCTGAAAGCTCATTTAAACAAGGTACTCCGTAAAATAAAATAGAACCCCATAAAATATATGAAAATTTTATACATCCTATGTAAATATTTGGTTGCAATATTATGAATAACCTATTTTCGTTTATTTTTGTCGTCAGTTTTATAAAAATAAAATTTGCAAACAATGAACTAAATAAATAAGACCATAAATCAGACATTTTACATATTTTTCTTTCCTCTATGTAATTAGTTTCTATTAAACCTTTTATAGAAAACGCATAATAAAATAAGATAAACAAAGCTAAAAAAGATCTGCCTGTTATAATTACTATTTTGTCGCATGGTATTTTTCCTTTTTTTTCTCTTTGAACTGCAACAGTTTCTTCGTTTCCGTCTAAGGAAGTGTAGCTTGAATTTGACTCTTTCATTTCAATACTAAAATCACTAAATGACATAATTATATAAATTACATTTATTTCTTTATAATTATTTTTATATAACTTAAAATTGAAATGTAATAAACATTTTTAATTAAAATTAAATAACCATGAATCTAGCACAACGAAAACTTACAAAAGCAGAATGGGAAGGAATTGAAATACCGGTTAGTTTAGATGAAACAAAAATTTTAAACATGATAAAAAATGGATTTGAAAATATTTCTACTCGGTATAACGATACAAAATCACTACAATCTTATATAAAAACAGAAAACGCCGAAGAACTGCAATCATATATTTTTGAAAAATACTTCTTAGAAACTATAAAAAAATTAAATAAAAAATATGATTTAGGCTTTGATATTACAAAATCTAAAACAATAAAACTTAAAAAAAAAGATATTATTCGTATTGAAAATTTTGACAAATTTGTTGAAACAGAAAAAGAAAACATATTTGAATTTATTGTTATCAAACTTATTGAATCCATGCTTAAAAATTTATCAAAAAAACAAGATAAAACGGTCTTTTACTATTACACCATTTATAATTTAAATAAATTTGATATAGAAAATGTTAATAAAGTATTTAAAACATTTATTGATTTTATTATTTCAAAATATAAAGATTGTGTAAGTATTAAATTCTTGTTAGAAAACTCTAAACAAGTAATAGAAAACAATTCCTTTCTATGGAAATATTGTAATATATCTTTGTATAAACATCAAAAACAAATTTTCACCTTATTTAAATCTAATTCCATCCCAAAACTAGTACTATATACCGCACCTACAGCAACTGGTAAAACATTAACTCCTGTTGGACTAGCTGAGAAATATAAAATTATATTTGTATGCGCTGCTAGACATGTTGGGCTAGCTCTAGCAAAATCTGCAATATCCAGTGGAAGAAAAATCGCACTGGCCTTTAATTGTGGAGACGCAGAAGATATTCGTCTTCATTATGCAGCTGCTAAGGATTTTTCTAGAAATAAAAAAACTGGAAATATTAAAAAGGTAGATAACACTAATGGAGTTAATGTAGAAATTATCATATCAGATATTAAATCATATTTGCCTGCTATGTATTATATGCTTGCTTTTAATAAAAAAGAAAATATAATAACTTATTGGGATGAACCTACTATTACGATGGATTACAATTCACATTCTTTCCATGAAATTATTAAAAAAAACTGGTCAGAAAATATTGTACCAAATATAGTTCTTTCTTCTGCGACCTTACCAAGAGAAGACGAAATATATGAAACAATTTCCAATTATAAAGTAAGATTTTCTGGAGAAATACATAGCATATTGAGCGATGATTGTAAAAAAACTATTCCACTATTGAAAAATGACTGTAGTGTTTATTTACCACATTTATCTTTGAAAATTACAAGGATATGCTTTCATGTGTTAAATACATACAAAGTAATAAAACCTTACTTAGATATCTTGATTTATCAGAAATAATTAGATTTATTACTTATGTATCAGATAAAAAATATATAAAAAGAAATACCTTATATGTAGAGAATTATTTCACAAATATTGATACGGTTAACATGTATGAGATTAAACTTTATTATTTATTGGTTCTTCAAAATATCATTCCAGAACACTGGCCCGATGTTTACAACTATTTTAAAACAAATGTAAATAAAATATACGACTCAAATATAAATATTGTATCAAGTGATTCATATACCTTAACAGATGGACCTACTATATTTATGGCAAAAGATATTGAAAAAATAGCATTGTTTTATTTGAAATCTGCAAAAATACCAGAAAACATTATGCAACGCCTGATAAAAGAGATAGAAATGAATACGTATTTAACAATTGAAATTAATAAATTAGAAAAAGATTATGAAGACCTTGATATGAAAGAAAACGAAAAAGATAAAGACCGTGAAAATGTAAGAAACAAAAAAACATCCAATACTGGGAAAAAAATATCACCAGAAATGCGAGTTATTAAAGAACGTATAACTAGTTTAGTTTCACAAATAAAAGCAATTATGCTAGACCACGTGTATGTTCCAAATAAAGAAACACATCTAAAAAAATGGGCAAAAGGAAAAGATATTGAAAATGTCTTTTCGTCAAATATAAGCGAAGATACCATTATAAGAATAGCTAAATTAACAGACATTTCTACAAACTGGAAAATTTTGCTTATTATGGGAATAGGTGTGTTTACGGACCACCCTAGCATCCCATATACTGAAATTATGAAAGAATTAGCCGACGCACAACAACTATTTATGATTCTTGCATCATCCGATTATATTTATGGTACAAATTATCAATTTTGTCATGGATATGTATCTAAAGATTTATCAGATATCACACAAGAGAAAACCATTCAAGCCATGGGAAGGATAGGTAGAAATAAAATGCAACAGCAATATTCAGTTAGATTTAGAAATGATAATGTTATTAAACAACTTTTCGTTTATCAAAAAGATAGACCGGAAGTTAAAAATATGAATATTTTATTTAATTCGTAAATTAATTATTTCTTTAAAAAAGTATTTTAAGAAATAAAAAATATAAATTAAATGACTAAAACATATAGTACTCAAAATGGTTTATTAATGAATAATTTGTTAGAATTTTATAAAAATGAAACAAATCTTCACACCATGTTAAATATAATAAATGGAGAATCTAGAATATCATTAAGAATAGTAGATTGGTTTGCTACAAATTATGCTAAAAAAAATTTTACCGTATATATTATAGAAAAAACTAATGAAAACATTCGATTTAAGGTTTACACCGATTACAAATTAAAACTTAAGGCGTATTCTAAACGTAGGTTTGACCCTTTTTGTAGATGGGAAAGAATCAATATTCCTTATAAAAATAATACATTTATACAAACCACTATTGGTCAATTAAATTTTTTTAAATGGGCACTTGAAAATAAAGTAATCGAATACATAGAAGAAAATTATAGCGTAATTGAACAAGATATGAATAAAAGAAATAGTACTTCTAAAAGAAATTTAAATATAACTAACAATCAAACATCTAAAACTAGAAAAAAACGAGAAGAACTTTCAGTATCTGCTGTAAAAAGCATTAAAAAAGAAGAGGTTGAAATTATAGTTAGATTCGATTAAAATTATTGCATTATATATTATTTTATCCTATTATATATAATGTCTAATACATATCAAGTTAGAGAATGTATTGGAGGAACTGTAAACATTAGAACTATAACTAGAAATTATACTAGATATAATCCTCCAAATCCTTATACAAATAATACCTTTACAACGGAACAATTTAACATGCGTAGAAAAGCCGAAATTTTACAATATAAAAATATGAGCGTAAGAGATAGTTCAAACACTTTAAACGCTAATTTTTCAAGACTTGTTAACGGTAAAAGATTTACAAATCGTGCAAGAACACAAGTGTGTGAAAATGTAAAACACCCTGCGTCTTCCTCAAATGTGCCTGGTAGAAAATTACTATTTTTTAATTCAAATGTACCGCTAACAAGACACGGACCTCCTTTAAGACAATTTTTAACTGATTAATTTGTTGATTTATGAAAATTTTTCACGAATTCTAATTCCTCTTTAAATTTATCAAATAATTCTTTATCCTCGTCAAAATCATACATGTGTTTCTCGCGATCTCCCCATTTAGGATAATCATTATAATCTTTTTTTAAAAACTTATTTATTTTATCTCTCCCCACGTCTGTAAAAAATTCTTGAAAAGTTAAAAACAATACATTTTCTTTGTTTGCTACCTTTGTCCAACTGTTGAATTGTTTTAACATTAGCTTTAATAAATTTTCATCGGAGAGATTTCCTGGATTCCCATTTGATAATTTTATTTGATTATCCTTCCAACAAACACTTCTTCTTCTCCTTTGAGAACAAAAAGCATCCCTAAAATCGATGTTGTACATGTAAATAATAGGTATATCTAAATCTACTGGTTCTGGACAATGACAAATTAATTTCTGCCAACAACGGGGACGCGTCGTTAATCCTTTTTTTTGTAAATATTCAACTAAAGTATTTGAACCTGACCCTCCACAACTAACCACTGCTACATCTAACTTCTCCTTTTTCGCAATTGCTGGTATATCCCTTAAATTATAAATAGGCATTATTATATATAATTATCATATATATATAATAATTATACAAACTAACTAATTTATATCCCAGTTTTCATAAATTTATTGGTAATAATAACTCTATTAAATATGTCAATATCTTCAACTATGATATTTTACAATAAGATTTTTTATTTGTTTTTCCAATTCTACATCAAAATCTATTTCTGTAGAGTTTAACCAATGATCAAGTTTATTATGCCAAAAAGGGTAATATATTACACATCTTTTATTATAAAATGCTGGCACAAATGAAAAGGAACTTTTAGATAATATTAAAATATCTGAGTGTATCATGAGATCATACACTTTATTAAGTGAAGTATCCAAATATAATTTAACATTATAATCAGTTATCTGTTCAAATTCATCAAATGATTCAAATGATTTTGATTCACTACAAATGTTAATAACGATGTTTTTATTATTATATTTTTCTAAATGAATTAATATTTGTTTCAATATGTTTATGTAATATTTGTTATAGAGATATCTTTTTTTTTGTTCAGGACCAACATCACCTCGTCTTATATGTACTGTAATTGTAAAATTATTATCATATTTATAATTGAAGTTTGATATAATTTTATCTCTGATTTTTTGTGTAAATATTATTGAATCTTTTTTTCTATATACATTAGGTAAAATGATTTTGTATGTAGAACCATCTTTTATTTTATAATTATTCGTTATATTCAAATATTCCACTAATGTTTTGGTTTCACCGCTGTGTATCGGACATCCAATATATTTATAATTATTTTCTATACAATACGCTTTTGCAAATAACATGTCATGTATTTGCGCGCCTGATCTATCTCCTCTTCCAGGTGAACAATAATAAATTTCTGAACTGAATTCTTTGCCAGCTTTCATATTATATAAGTATATTAACTTTAATTTCTTTTTGTTTTAATTTGTAATCTTTAACAGTAGCTGTTTTAGGAATATGGATAAATAATATAAATCTAAAATATTTTTCATCTTTTTCTTATAATTTATTTATGCGTCTAGAAATTATTGCAGATATCTTGTCATATAATATATATAATGAATAAAAAATTAATTTTTATTGAAAATGAAAATTTTATAGGAGAGAAAAAAAACATATTATACAATGGTTTATTAGCTAACATAAATGTTTTGATTATTAAAGACATTGAGTTGTGTGATTATATTTTTCTAGATAATAGAGATTTTAATAAAATAAAAAACTATAAAAGAGATTATTTAAAAAAACTTGTAATCATTGATTATAGTGACCGTGCTAATGATTTATTTAATACAGAATGTTTAAAATATTTTAAAAGAAGTATAGTTGATAAAAAGAATATGAAATTAATTGATTATAATAGAGAAATTATACCAATTTCATATTGTTTAAAACAGGAGGTATTACAATTCGAAAATTTATTTAAAATTGATAGACCTATTGATTTATCTGTATTTTTTCAACCAGGCGGTAATAATTATAGAAATAAAATGGCAGGTTTTATAAAAACAAATTTTACAGATTATAATATTTCGGTAGGTTTATGTGGTTATAGTGGAAAGACTGGAAGAAATACTATACAAAAACCTTATTATAAAAAGATGTTAAAATCAAAAATTGTAATAACTTGTAATCCTGATAACTGGGAAGGTGATTATAGAACTTGGGAGGCTTTATCTACAGGTGCATTGGTATTTGTTGATAATATGTTAACCCCAATAATAAACCCATTAATTAATGAAAAACACGTTATTTTTTATGATAGAAATAATCTTTTAGAACTTAAAAATAAAATATTGTTTTATTTAAATAATCTAGAATTAGCTAAAAAAATATCACAACAAGGTAATGAACATGCTTTAAAATACCATAAACCTTCTGATAGAATAGATGAGATATTATCTTATCTATAAAATAATTTTATCTCTTGGTACACTTAGAACATTATATTTATTTAATATATATGATTATACTTTTACGAGGTGATTTATTTAGAGGGTGTACTATAAAGACACAAGTTTTTGCATATAAAAGTATTATAACCCATGTTATTAAACCTTTGAATATAAAATGTAAGGATATTAATGTTATTATTGTAACTTATAAGAATCAATACGAAAATATGATGAAAGATATTTTTAAAGATTATAATTTTTATTTTTTTATTATTAATAAAAAAAACCAAGTAGAAAATTATATTAATTCCATAAACAAAATTCCGGATTTTTTAATAAATAAAAAAAATAATCTTTTAATTCTAAGAAGTGATTTGTATTTTAAACAAAATATAGATTATTCTAGAATTAGTAAAGATAAAATACTAACCCAATGGAATTTATTACATGATAAATCAACCGGTGAAATGGCAGACCAAATACAATTTATAGGGGGTAATTTAATACACAAATTTATAAATAAAATTAATACAAGTAGAATAGATACAAAATGGCCTTGTAGTTTACATAATTTTTATAATTATTGTATTGAACATTTTGGAAAAGAAACAATTAGTTATCTAAATTATATAAAAGACCCTAATCCAACGCAAGACCACAGCGGAATTAGAGGTAATCCAATAAATGAACTAGGTAATCCTTTGTATAATTATACAAGATATGTTAAATAATCAAACAACTGAACCACCACTTTTCATATTATCTGGAATTCCATTTTTTCCAGATACTATTCTTTGTTCTGGAGGAACAGCACTTTCACCATTTGCTATTCTTTTCCTAGCTTCCCACGTTTCTTTATATACCATCTCTGTGTGTAAATAATATTTCTCTAAAAAAACTGAAATAAACTCTGCATAATTTTTGGCATTTCTATAATCATCTCTCCAGCCTTTTGTTACTGAATCATGTATAGGTGCTTGAAACTGTTCTATCCAATGTATTAACCTATCTATTATACGTGGCATTGTTTCAAAACCAATATTTTTAACAAATATATCATCTTTTATAAATCCATGAATTTCTGGTTTATTTGGAACAAACTTACATAATCCATTCACTAACTCCTCAATTATTACTGTTATATGTTCTACATCTGGAGGTGATTTTAATAAATCTTCTTTTACTTTATCAAAAAAAGCTTTTTTAAACTGCGTTTCTAAGTGTAATTTTATGTTTTCCATTAGAATTATTATTATTATTTGTTTAATACTATATTTTATTATATAATAATTTACTATATATAATGTCTTATTTGCATTTTCCAAAACCTGTATTCTATGCAGATGATTACGGAAATTATTTAAAAAATTTGATAAATACCATTCTTAAAACGAACGACTTTCATTTTAATATATATGTTAAAGACTGGAAAGGAAATTTACCTAAAAATATTATCAAAAATAATAAAAATAAAAATATAATAATCTGTGTAAATTTAGAACACACTCTTGTAAAACAAGAAGGTAGAAACGCTGGAAAATGTGGCACTCTAGCTACAAATTCACCTATAGGTAATATACTAGATAAAAATGGAAATAAATATTTAGTTAGACTTAGTAGACTAGACACTTTAAACGATAGTAATATCATAATTGATTATTCGAATGCAAATCTGATTAACGTTAAATCCGTTGATTTATACAAAGATTTAAGTAAAAAACATATATGTATATCTCCTGCTTTTTTTAAAATTTATCATGTTAAAGATAATAGAAATATAAATATTTTAACAACATTTGTAGATCTGCGACAGCTTGGCCTCGAACACAAAAAACCAAGATTTAATTTATATAAACAACTAAAATCATCAAAAATAAAAGATTTATATATAAATATAGATAACTGTTTTGGATTAAAAAAATTAGAAAATTTATACAAAAATACAAAAATACTTATTAATGTTAGACAAAGCATATATCATCACACATTAGAAGAAATTAGAATTCTTCCAGCAATTCAAATGGGTGTTATTGTTATATGTGAAGATGTACCTCTTAAAGAATTCGTTCCTTATAGTGATTATATTATATGGGAATCTTTTGAAAATATTATTGAAAAAGCTCATGAAGTATATGAAAAATATGATTATTATTTTAATCTTATCTATGGTTCTAACGATAAAAAAGATTTAAATGAAATACATCAAGATAATATTAATCTACTAACTAATAAACTTAAAATTTTAAACGAATCATAACATTTATCTCCTTTGAATGTTTTTATCTATAGAACCAGAAATTTTTTTCAAAATAAATATAATAACCGCAATAATTATAAATATCACTGCATATTCAGCATAAATAGTTATTTGAACCATCTTAAAAATCAATGTATTAGAGAAATTGTTATGAATACAATCATTCCAGAATTCAATAGAACCCCATGTACAAAGCCCTATAGTAATAAGTAAAGAAACAAAACAACTCACAATTGCATTTCCTTCATCATCTTTAGGTTTAGAATTATTCAAAACAATGAGATTTACAATCATAACTGTCAATAGATATGCCCATATATTACTATTTTTGCATTCGCTTTGTATAGATTCATTGCTGTCTCTAACTAGAGACATTATAGAAAACACATAATAAGCTATGCTACTACCAATAAATGCCAATGCTACTAAAACAATCGAACAAACTCCTAGCATCACCATCAACGTCATGGTCTTAGATTCTGGTTTACTCTTTATGTTATTCTGTGGTGAATCTAGAGGTACAGTAAGTGCTTGTCCTTTTTCAATATCATGTGTTTGTGTTCGGCTTTGTGAAAGGTCCATATTGTTGTTGCTGTCCTGTTCTTTTTCAGAAAAAGAAGTTCAATTTTTTTTTCTGTTTAAAATTAAAAATAAAATGCTAATTGTTATTCAATGGGGAATAAATTATCAATTAAAAAAATGAATTTTGAAGATATACAGGAAATTATTAATAAAAAATATGAATGTTTATTAATAAATACATTACCTATCCACAATCAAGAATGTTTAATTACAAATTCTCTCCGTGCAGATTTAGAAGAAACCGTTATTAACACCCTTTTATACAAAAATAAAAAAACAAAAATTATTATATATGGCAAAAATTCAAACGATTTGACAATATATAAAAAATATGAACAATTAAAAGATCTAGGATTTACGAATATATATATATATCCTGGAGGATTATTTGAATGGTCTTTATTACAAGATATTTATGGAGAAGAACTATTTAAAACAACATCAAAAATACAAGATATATTAAAATATAAACCACCCTCATTGATAAATCGTAGTGAAAATAATTATCTTTTAACCAATTAAAAATAGTTTAATTAAAATGAACAGAATTTAAATAGTGTTTTATAACCATAAATTCAATTACTTCTTCCTTTTTCTTATCTAAAAATTGTTCTATAAATTCATTTGCATTTTTTATAATTTCTAGACAAGTTTTTACATTTTTATTAGCAAACTCTATTTGATTTATTAAATCACTGAAGTCATCTTTAATAGGTATATAATGCTTATAGGGTATCAACGTATCTTCCATTGCCCATGATACTATTTTTGGTTTTCTCATAAAAACAACACTATTACTATAAAGTTGCCATTTTAACCCACTTGATACATCATTGCCTTCTATTGATAATATGTATTTATATTTCAACTGTTCGCGAATGGTTAAGATTTTTTTTAAGTATTCTTTAGGTATATTTATATTTTGAACTATATTAGAAAAACCAATATCACACGATTTATGATTATAAAATCTCTCTACGCATAATAATCTATTATGTTTAAAAGAAAACTCATCATCTTTTTCTCCAGTAGTACTTCCACGCCATACAACTTTGTTTATTTTATCTTTAAATTGAATATCGTTTACTTTTACATTTTTTACATTACCCCAGTGTCTATCACGATTAAAATTTAATAATACACCTGTCTTATTATTAATTTGTCGAGTTTTTGTAAAAAACGGAATTGTTATCATATTACCATATTGGTCTATATTTCTATGTTCATCTCCCCACCTACATAAAAACTTTTTCTGTGAATTACTTGGATTTTTCTCAGAAAATTTTTTTAAGATTAAATACAATGTTATTCCATAATGCCTGAAATTTGGATGACCGCGACTATTCAACTGCTCTACCAATTTATCATAATTTAAAATATGCAAACAATTTGGTTTAAATATCTTATTATTTTTTATAAAATACTTTTCATCAATTTCTTTTATATCTGATTTTTCTATATTATTTAAATAATAATTTATTCTAGTTTGTATATCCATAATTTATATAACATAAAATATTTATATTATATAAAATATTTAATATATTTAACGTTTTACAACCTTACCATTTTGTATAAAAAACAATTTTAAATATCTTTCTTTTTGTTTACTTAATGTTGATAATACTTTATTGTATCTTTCTACATTTGTATTACTGATACCATCTGCACCATTATGAAGCGCATCACTTTGGTTTCCATAATCTAATATTGAACCGGTTGTCCACATATCAATAATAGAATATTTATTTGATATATTTAATATTTTAATAGGTATATTTTTCTTGTGATAATAATTACTTAATAGTATATCATCCGATAAACGACAATTTAAATCATTAACATATTTATTTATGTAGTTATTAAAATCATCTTCAAAAATACTCATTTTTACACAAACCCCTCCATATCCTTCAGCTATCGTTGCAGGACTACCATGTCTACGTTCTCCAGCAATTTTAAAATTTATAAAATTAAAACCGGTTGCAGTCCAAACTGAATTATCTTTATTTTGTATAGTTTTTTCATAGGATTTAATCATGTGATGAGGATATTTTATATCATCGTCTAAGTAAATTATTCTAGTATTATTTTTATCATATCCATTTTTTTTTAAAAAATCAATCGTTGGAATAATTTTTGTTCCTGGGCCATAATCTATTTTAATTTTGTTTACACAAACATGCCGTGATACATTTTCTGGAACTACATATTCTTTTCCAGTTCTCTTAAATATGTGCGGGATATTTAATAGTATAAGGTCAGGTGTTCTAGATTGTTTTAATATTGATTCTAACATCTCTTGGCATTTATGAATCCTTGTAGGAGATGTTGTAAACGAAACTACATATTTCATATTTATTAATATAACCTAATTTATATTTATATAAATATAATTAATTTTATTTAACAAGTGAAGGATCGATACACCTAAGGTCTGATTTATGCAATTCGCCGTTGCACCGAACTCTAATAAATTTATAATCTATCTTTTTTGATTTTATATTGTATTTTTCAAGTATAATTCCTAATATTGTCTCAGAATGCAAATGTATTTTTTTACTTAAATATAATAATGTTTCAAATATATTTCCGTATATCCAATAATTATTCATATTACAAATAGCCATCCTATCATTTAACAAATATCTAGAATGCAGTGAAAAGTCTGGGGTACAAATTACGCCGTTGTTTACAAATTTTAAAAAATCTATATTAAATTTTTTAACATATAAACAATCTGGTCTTATAAATAAAACATGATCGTATATTTTATTACTATTTTTAACCATTTTTGTAACTTGAAATTTTGAATAACTTCCAAGTATAAAATTGTCCAAAGAATTATAATTTTTAGAACATGTGTTTTGCCATGGATCACCCTTAGTTCTATATTTGGGTAATTCCAACTTTTTTTTTATTATTTCTTGTATATCTATTTTTAAATATTTTGGATTTAATAATTTATATTCTTCATTATCTATATCATTTGCAGCGGTTGTTTCTTTTGCACGGTAATTTACATAATCTGATGTAATTTTATAAGTATGTAAATAAATATCATAATCAATATTATTTTCTTCAAATGCTTGTAGTATATTTTCTTTAATTGATTTTATGGTGTATTTTAAACTTCTTGTTATACCAAAAAAACATATGGCGATGGTCATTATTTATATAATTAAATTATATTTATATTATTCTTCTTCATTTCTCTTATTTGAAAGTATTTCCTTAATATAAGTTTCATATGGAAAATTACTGTAATATTTAAATATTCTTTTTTCATTTTCGCTTGATGAAAATGTTTCTAAAAAACAAGATATATCTTTTATCCATTTTCTTACTATTAAAGGATTTTTGTAAACATTTTCATTACCGTTTAATTTTACAAACATATTTTTAGAACTTTTCAACCATTTATCATGATATTCACTACATTTTGTTAAGTAATCCAAACCTACATCTTCACCCTTTCTATCTCTAGTTAAAATTCTTCTATAGCATATTTTAGGGTCTGTATTTAAATATATTACTCCTGATATAGGCATTTCCTCTATAAATTCATTAAATAAGCTTAAATAGATCTTATATTCTATTTCAGTTATATATCCTTCATCATACATCATATCACAAAATACACTTTTATCACTCATAATACTTCTCTCTGTAATAATTATTAAATTTGGATTATGTTTTATAATATTCCTTATTAAATTTATTCTACTTATTAATGCTAACATCTGAAAAGAAAAGGCATATTTAGTTTTATTTTTATAAAATTTTGTTATTATATTTTCATTCGTTTTATCTTCACTGATATCCTTCCATTTATCTATAGGTTCTTCTAATACAACAACATCTCCTTTATAATGACACTTTAATATATCTATTAGTGTAGATTTACCAGAACCTATATTACCATCTATACTTATAATTATTGGGGCCATATATAATTATATAATTATATTAATTTTAATATAATATTATAAAAATGGTTAAAATTTCCTTTCTATTATAATATATGAGCGATGAATGCCAAGAATTGAAAAATATAAAATATCAAACGATGCTACTTACTGGAAGTGATAAAATAAAAGAACCCAGTGAAAATATTAAAAGTGATAGTATTAATAGTTTTTTAGAAAAAGAAACTATTTCTAATAAAAAAGAATCTTGGAATAAAATAAATAAAACAACAAAAATAAAACTTTTATACGAATATGCTGAAAGAATTTCTTCTGATTATATACTTAGTAATATTGAGATAAAATCTTTAAAATCATATTTAAAAAGCTGTTTAGATAGAAAACAATTACAACATGTTAAAGATATTATTTATGATAAAGAATTACAAAAAATTATTTCTATTCCAAATTTACATTGTAAAGATAAAAAATTTACTTTAAAAAGAAGTGAAAGGAGAGTTTCAACTCTTAAATCACTTGCTCCTGGAAAAAAAGTTAAAAAAAAAATTAAAGGAAATGATAATACATAATATATTTATAAAATTGATATATGTATAAAATAATAATATCTATATACATATGTCTACTATATTAGGAAAAATTAACGATATTAAACTATTTATAGATACACTGGATAATAGTGTTTTGTCTTTAAATGAATATTATATGTTAGGAGACGTTATCCAAGAATTATTAGATGAAACTGTAAAGACTAATATAATTAATATATCTAATCCCAATTTCTTCAATGATATAATTGATGATATTAAAGAACTAATATTCATACAGTTTGATTTCATAGAGCATGATATTTTGTCTTACACTTGTGATATATTATTTGAGAATATTATGCATACATATTTTACCCACATTATGCCAAGGCGTTCTTATAAAAATACATTTATTAGAAAAAAACCTAATCTAGAGATTATTGATAAAAAAATACATAATATTAAACTAAAACCACAACCAGAACAACGTACTAAAGAATGGTATGAATTTAGACACAACCTTATTACGGCTAGTTCTGCATGGAAAGCATTAGATAGTCAATCTTATATTAACAGTATTATATTTGAAAAATGTAAACCATACGATGATTCAAAATTTGATTCTGTTAATCTAAATACTCCTTTTCATTGGGGTACTAAATATGAACCAATTTCCGTACAAATATACGAAGATATGTATAAAACAAAAATAGATGATTTTGGATGTATTAAGCATGATATATATTCATTTTTAGGTGCATCACCTGATGGTATTAATACAGATAGAAATTCAGAATTATATGGAAGAATGCTGGAAATCAAAAATATTGTAAATCGTGAAATAAATGGAATACCAAAACAAGAATACTGGATACAAATGCAGCTACAAATGGAAGTGTGTCATTTAAATGAATGCGACTTTTTAGAAACTAAATTTATCGAATATGAAAATTACCACGAATTTATTAATGACGGTTCTTTCAAAAAAAGTGAAACGGATAAAAAAAAAGGTATTTTTATCTTATTCTTTCATAATGGAAAACCACATTATGAATACCCTCCTATCGATATAGAAGAAAAATCGTTTGAAGAATGGGAACAAAATATTATGGAAAAAAACCATGAAATGGAATGGATTAAAAATATATATTGGAAACTTGAAATAATTAGTTGTGTATTGGTATTAAGAAACAAATTATGGTTTGAATCAGCCATTAAAAAAATTAGTGATGTATGGAATATTATAGAAAAAGAAAGGATGTCTGGTTATCAACACAGAGCTCCAAAAAAAAGAACAAAATCTTTTGATGAAAAAGAAAAAAAAACGGGCTGTTTACTAAAACTTAAAGACCAAAATATAATTGTTAATACTATTCACATAGATACAAAACCACTTAAAATATCATAATTTTATTTAACTATATAAAAAACATTTATATATAACTATTTAAAATTTATAATGTAATATTATTATTATGGAAACGAATGAAATGCAAGTTGTTAAAAGAAATAATAAACACGAGGATGTATCGTTTGATAAAATATTAACTAGACTTAAAACTTTAGGAAAAGATAATAATATCAATATTAACTATTCTGCACTTTGTTTAAAAGTTATTGACCAACTATATGATAAAATAGAAACTACTAAAATTGACGAACTAGCTGCACAACAATGTGCTTCTATGATAACCGTTCATTATGATTACGGTACTCTAGCAGGATTAATATCTATTTCAAATCATCAAAAAAATACAGAACTATCAAAAAATAGTAATTCTAATAATTTATTTAAAACTACTATGAACCTCTTGTATAAAAATATAGATTGTCATGGTCTACATGTACCTTTGATTAGTAAAGAAGTATTTGATGTTATTGTAAAAAATGAATCTGCTATTAACTCTGCTATTGATTATAAAAGAGATTATCTTATTGATTATTTTGGGTTTAAAACTTTAGAAAGGGCTTATCTAATTAAAATTAATAATAAATGTATAGAAAGACCTCAAGATATGTGGATGAGAGTTTCTATTGGAATTCATGGAAATGATATTGAAAAAGCTATTGAAACATATCATCTTATGTCAACCCTCAATTTCACTCATGCTACACCTACTCTTTTTAATGCTGGAACCCCTAGACCTCAATTAAGTTCCTGTTTTTTACTTTCTATGACTGATGATAGTATTAATGGCATTTTTGATACTTTGAAAGAATGTGCTCAAATTTCAAAATGGGCTGGAGGAATCGGACTACATGTACATAATATTCGAGCAAAGGGTACTCAAATTAGAGGAACCAATGGAACTAGTAATGGATTAGTTCCTATGTTAAAAGTTTTTAATGATACCGCTAGATATGTTGACCAAGGTGGTGGAAAAAGAAATGGAAGTTTCGCTATTTATTTAGACCCTATTCATCCTGATATTGAAGAATTTTTAGACCTTAAAAAAAATCATGGAGATGAAGAATCCAAGGCGCGAGACCTTTTTTATGCTTTATGGATACCAGATTTGTTTATGAAAAAAGTTATGAAAGATAACGAGGACTGGTGCCTTTTTTGTCCTGACCAATGCCCTGGTTTTAGCGATGCCGTAGGAGATAAATACGAAGAATTATATAATAAATACGAAGCTGAAAAAAAATATGTCAAAAAAATAAAAGCAAGAGACCTATGGTTCAAAATACTTGATAGTCAAATGGAAACTGGAACACCGTATCTTTTATATAAAGATGCGTGCAATCTTAAATCTAATCAACAAAATCTTGGTGTTATAAAATCTAGTAATTTGTGCACTGAAATCGTTGAGTATTCTTCCCCTACAGAATCCGCTGTTTGTAATCTTGCCAGCGTCGCATTAAGTAAATTTGTTGTAAACAAACAGTTTGATTATGATGGTTTACATAAAGTTGTTAAAATTATTACTAGAAATCTTAATAAAATTATTGATATTAATTACTATCCTACTGATAAAACTAAACGATCTAATTTACTACATCGTCCTATAGGTAAAGGTGTTCAAGGATTAGCTGATGCATTTATTTTAATGGATATACCATATTCAAGCCTAAAAGCCAGAGAAGTTAATAAAGATATTTTTGAAACCATATATCATGCCAGCATTGAGGCGTCAAACGATATTGCAATAGAAAGAGCTGTTGCTATGAATATTTTAAAAAAAGACCTTAAAGCCGATAAAATATACTTTACTTCAAAATCACCTGAGGAAACTAAGATAAAAATAAATGAATTAAATATACATAATAATACACAGCGTGATGCAATAATGAATATGATTAATCAATATAACCCTATATATAGTGAACTAACCCGTATAAAAAATGTAAAGTATATTGGTGGTTATAGTTCATTTGAAGGTTCCCCTGCTAGTAAAGGTAATTTACAATTTGATTTGTGGGGTATTAAACCTAGTGAACGTTATGATTGGAACAAACTAAAAAATTCTATTAAAGAACATGGTCTTAGAAATTCTTTATGTATTGCACCAATGCCTACCGCTAGTACTAGTCAGATTCTTGGAAATAATGAATGTATTGAACCATTTACAAGCAATATTTATACACGAAGGACTTTAGCTGGTGAATTTATTGTTGTTAATAAACATTTAATGAAAGAATTAACAGAATTAGGATTATGGAACGAAGATGTAAAAAATAACATTATCGCTAATAAAGGAAGCGTACAGTATATTAATGGATTACCTGATGACTTAAAGGAAAAATACAAAATAGTATGGGAAATACCTATGAAACATCTTATTAATATGGCTGCTGACCGCGGGGCTTATATTTGTCAAAGCCAAAGTTTAAATTTATGGTTAGAAGAACCAAATTATAAAAATTTAACAGCAATGCATTTTTATTCTTGGAAAGCTGGATTAAAAACTGGTATTTATTATTTGCGCCGCAAACCCCGGCATCAACCGCAGCAATTTACTATAAAACCCAAAGAACAAACTGAAGACACTGATGAAGAGTGTCTTATGTGTGGAAGTTAAACAATTCATTATTTATAATTATTATTAAATAATGAATTAAGTACTTTTTAATCTATCCTTTCTTTCTGTTTTTTCTGTTTTTTCTTGTGAAAACTCTTCTACGACCTCCCTTAACACCAACGATATCGTCGACTTGACCTCCGGGATTGTTAGCACCGGGATTGTTAGCACCGGGTTTGGGGACAGGAGATTTGAATTTTTCTGGTTGAACGCCTGACGACAGGAGGGTCTTATTTTTCGGGTCTTCAAGATCCATTTCCGTCGCTAAACTAGCCGCTAGTTGTCCTTGACTACTCATTATACTTGGAGACATATCGGCCGATGCGGGGGTTTGAATACCTTGACTACCTTGACTACTCATTATACTTGGAGACATATCGGCCGATGCGGGGGTTTGACTACCTTGACTACCTTGACTACTCATTATACTTGGAGACGTAGCTACAGGCGGAGCTACCGGCGGAGCTACCGAATGAGACAAAAAGGAATCATCTCTCACGGGATGTACGTCTGATTGTCTATTCGCTAATCCAGACGCTAATCCAAACGCTACTTTAGCAGACACAGGCGTTGGACCAAAATTACGTAATATTGGAATATAAGAATGTAAACGTGGATTATTATATCTAATTCTAAAATATTCTTCTATATAAATTTTTGATAGATACGTAGTATGCGTAGTATTATAACTAGAATCTGCAAATAAAATAAGTGCGTTATATATCTGTTGTATAGATAAATTTGGAAAAAAATCGTCTATAATAATAGATAATACTTTATCCAATATTAATTTAATATCAGGACTGGGCGGTGGCGCGTCTACATGGGCGCCCAACGATATTAATTTTTTCACAAACTCGTCATCAAATTCAATCTTACCGTGTTTATTAAAATATAATTCAATAGATAAATTTTTAGGTTCATTCTTTAATTCTACCATACCCGAAATAATATCCTCGGCAATATGCTCTAAAAATTTATTATTATCACTTATATAAGAATACACATCTGGTGGCGATAATATTTCAAGTTCTTGTGGCGTTAAATTCGATATTATTTTCGATTCTATATTTTTAAAATCATTGTTTTTTACAAAATCTTTTGCTTCGTTTTGTTTCGTTTCGTCAGCTAGATTATCCGATAAAACCAAAGCATTTTTAAGGACGTTTTCTTCTACTATATAAATTAGAATATTATTCAATAACATTTGGTATTTCATGTATGCGGTATTTAATACGTTCTGGTCTTGAATTAATATGTTAATATTGTTAAATGCTTTATCTTTAATCTTCTGTATAGTTTCTAGTAAAATATTGTTCTTATGTATTTTAAGTATATCATTATACTCATTCAAGGACTTAATTAATACTGGATGATGTTTTAAACCGTTTTTGTGTTGAGGAATCTCCATTTTCATAGAAGTGAAAAAATCAGGATATTTTCCGCTATTCCAAGAATAGTTTCCATTACCTGTAGCGGCGCCCCCATTTTGACCGCCTACATTCATATCCGCATCAGACGCCGATGTTTCAGTGGTTATTTTAACGGAATCAATTGTTGTATGTGGCATTGTTGGAGAGAGATGAATACTATCTAGATTATATATATCTATTTTTTTATACTCTTCAAATATTTCTGTCATTAGTAAGATAAGTTCACTTTCTTCTATAGGAGAAACTTCTTTAATTCCATGTACTATTTGATCTTCAAATTTCGGTATATTTACTAATTGATTAGAAGTTAATATTTCATGTATAGGATTAATTCCAAATATTTTTAAAGTATATTCTTCTCTAGCAAAATCATATAATAGGACTTGTCCTTTTAACCTATAAACATCATCTGTTATTTGATAGTCAAATAAAACGTTAGTGCCAGGATTATCTATTTTATTTTTTTTAGATTCGTTTATAAGAAAATCTAAAACTTTTTTTATAAAGTTTTTCATGTAAAATAAAGTAATTCTTGTATGAAACCTCTTGGCAGCCATTAAAATTTTATAAACCAATATTTTTATGGAACTCATTTTATAAAGATAGTCTATTTTTCTATGGGGATGTTCAGTTGTAAAATTAATTTCGGAATCTAAATCGTGTAAATCAGTTGTATGACGCACATTCGAATAGTTTTCATTTTCTTTAATAATTACAGTATTTATAATAATTGTTTTAATTAATAATAATGGATAATAATTGTTATTAATAGGGGCATCAATAGAATTTATACCCACCTTTTGAAAAACCTCATCATGATTTATAAGATACTGATTATGTTTTTCAATGTCGTGTTCTAGTCCCATTGATTCACATAACATGAAAAAAGAATCTGGATTATACTCAAAAAGAAATTCAACATACCATGCTACAACTTCCCTATCTGTAGCATCATACAATTTAACATATGGTGAAGTTTTATCTAAGTTTACACATGTTTTCATAAAATCATCGTAAGATTCTTCAAGTTGTTGTTCTCTTATTAGTTTGGCAGTTAAGTCTTCTTCTTCCTCTTTCTCCTCGTACTGGTCCTTTGCTATAGCTTTCACAGCACCACCGCCCATATCATTTTTCAAAAGCGATGAACCAGCTATAATATCGTTAAAAGGTGATATAAAAGATGATGATGATCTACTCAGAATCTCCTCATATGTATCTGGTATAGTTGAATTAATATCTATAATTAATGTTGGATCTAAAAATGTAATTGATTTCTTTTTTTCTTGAATTTTTGGAAAAGACATATCAAAAAAACTAGAGAGATTTTGAATAGAATTTTTAAGTTCAGTTTTGATAGTAGAATCATTGAAATCATCTTGGTTTGCTTGAAGAACCTTTATAGAAAAAGGACCTCCGCTCGTATTAGTATCAGACGACAACGACGACGACGGCGACGACGAGAATATACTTTCTGCCTGTTCAATAATCTCATTCAAGTTTTTTAAAATCCTAGTTTTCTGTTCCATTATTTTTGCAGCACTTTCTTCTATTGTTTGCCTATAAGCTGCTCTGTATGTACTCGTTGATTCAGTATATAATATAACTTTTATGTCGTCGTCGTCGTCGTCGTCGTCGTCATCGTCGTCGTCATCGTCGTCGTC
>Ga0160422_10000228_pt1 | contig 32339 bp, 19 predicted proteins | sample Fk160mmetaG_FD_108192 | JGI IMG/M metagenome (GOLD analysis project Ga0160422, IMG submission 108192) | Marine microbial communities from the Central Pacific Ocean - Fk160115 60m metaG | ecosystem: Environmental > Aquatic > Marine > Oceanic > Photic zone | place: The Central Pacific Ocean...
GAGCGATGGGATCCTCTATGACGAGCAAACCATCACCGTCACGGTGACCGACGTCTTTGAGAACACGGGACCGAGCAATTTGGCGGCGGGGGCCCTGACGGTTGCGGAAAACGAAGCGATCGGCACGGTGGTGGGTGAAGTCAATGCGACCGATCCGGATGCGGGAGCGACCCTGACCTACAGTTTGGTCAGCGGCGTGGGTGACACGCACAATAATTTGTTTACCTTGGAATCGAACGGAACGCTGAAGACCACGGTGATCTTCGATTACGAATCCAATGCATCGACCTATGCGATCCGGGTGGAGGCTAGAGACGAGTACAACGCCACCGTGGAAGGAAACTTCACGGTCGCTCTGACCAACGCGAACGAACCGCCCGTTCTTCCTCAGTCGTTCTCCTTCACTCTCTCGGAAAACAACGGCAGTTCGGTCTTCCTCGTTTCCGCCAGTGATCCCGATTCCGGAAGCAACCTGATTTATTCGCTGAGCGGTCCGGACGCGGATCAGTTCATGATCAACGCATCGACCGGCGAACTGTCCTTCATCCAGCCTCCTGATTACGAGGCCATGGGTTCATCCGCGGGCGACAACCTCTATGAGTTTTCCGTCTCGGTCTCGGATGGTCAGTCCCAATCCAATTCTCAAATTTACGTGGAGGTCACGGACGTGGACGAAACTCCGCCCAATGGCTCGCCTTACGATCTGAATGCATCCGTCTCTCTCCGGATCATCGAAAACCTGCCGGCGGGTTCGGAGGTCGGAAGGGTTCTTGCCCAAGACCCCGATTCGGATCCGCTGACTTATCATTTGGTTGCGGGAGTGGGTGATGCGGACAACGCCAAGTTCCTGATGGATTCGAATGGAACCCTGCGGTCTGCGCAAAGTCTTGATTTCGAATTGGCTTCGGCTCTTTCCATTCGCATTCAGGCAAAGGACCCGATGGATGGCTCGGGCGAGGCAATCATGCTGGTGGAAGTGGTCGATTTGGATGAGGTGGCTCCGGTACTCGAATTGATTGGCGATGCGAACCTGACGCACCCCTATGGTCAGCCTTTTGCGGATTCGGGAGCCAGATGGACCGACAACGCGGATGGAGAAGGGGTGGTGACCTCGAACCTGCAAGTGGACAGTCAAACCCTGGGACAGGTTCAGCTCGTCTATGAGTTTATGGATCAGGCCGGAAATGCGGCTGTTCCTCTCATGCGTGTCGTCAGTGTTGAGGATTTGACTGCCCCCGTGATCGAAATGGTCGGGGAGCAGTCCATTCGCCATCCCCTGGGTCTTCCCTTCGTTGAACCGGGCATTCGGGCCTTGGACAATCGGGATGGCAACCTGACCAACCGGATTCAAACGACCGGAGTGGTCGATACCACTCAGCCGGGCGTCTATTCCCTTTCCTACCGAGTCAACGATGAGGCGGGTAACCCGGCGTTGGAGGTGATCCGTGAGGTGGTGGTTTACAACTCGGACCCAGTCGAGGTGCTTATTTCACAAAGCGAGGTTCCCGAGAACCGCCCCGCAGGCACGGTGGTGGGTTCCCTGAGCGTAGTGGATCCGAATGATCCTCAAGGGGTCGGGGCCTATCAGTTCGAACTGATTCGGGATTCTTCGAATTCCCCCTTTGCCGTAAGCTCATCCGGTGCCTTATCGATCACAAAATCCTTGGATTTCGAAAACCAGTCCCTCCATGAGTTGAATCTCCGGGTAAGTGATGCCTTCGGTGGATCATTGGACAAGAACCTTTCCATTTCGGTGATCGATGAATTCCGTCCGATCGTCGACACCCTCGAAGTGAATCAAGCGGGAGAATTCTCGGCCCGTGCGTCCGGTGAAATTTTGGATGCCGGTGGGGTTGGGGAGGTGATCGAAAGGGGTGTCTTGGTTGCGGAATTTCCCGAACCGAAACTAGGGGATTCCAAGATCATGAAGTTCCTTTCGGATGATCGGATCGGTTCCGGCTTTTCGTCGGTCCTGCAGGGCTTGAAACCGGGTACGAAATACTACGCCCGCGCCTTCGCTTCCAACGAAGAGGGTGTGGGCTATGGGTTCAGCCTTTCCTTTGAGACTCCCGCCAGCGATACTTGGCCAAGTTGGTCGGACGCCCAACCCATGGCCGCAGGCGTGGGTTGGTGGAACAGTCCTTGGTTCGGTACCTTTTACCTGCCCAATTCCGATGGATGGGCCATGCATGAGGCACTCGGTTGGGTGTTCGTGCTGCCGGCCGATTCTCAGGGCATTTGGTTTTGGACCGAAGGATTCGGATGGTGTTGGACGGATTCGGAAACCTTTCCCTATTTTCATCGGCATTCCACCCAATCGTGGATGTATCTGCACAAGGGTACGAGAGGACGGCATTTGGCGTATGATTATGCCGAGGCTCGTTGGATCGTACTTAACTCCGAAAATCAGTTTTGAAGGTGAGTTCTCGATTTCCATTTTTTCTGACCTTGGTCCTGACGCATTTCATCTGGCTTTGGGATGCAAACGCTCAACCTGCGGAAGGCGACGATATCCGGGGAGCCGTGATTGTGGTCGACCTGCTCGAACCTGTCCGCTTCCTCGATCAGGAGAAGAATCCTCTCCAGGCCAAAGTCAAGGTCGGTTCCCTAGTGCCGGTGGGTCATTATGCGCAAGCCGGTGCGGGAGGCAGAATGGTCATCCTGCTTTCCAACGGCACTCTTCTGACCCTTAAGGAAAGAACCAAAATGAGAATCGGGACCTTCGAGCAGGAACCTTTTGACCCGAAAGGAAGAAAAGTTTCGGATTTGGAAGGAGAACCGAGTGTTTCCCAAGTGGAGATCGAACTGGATTGGGGAGATTTGGTGGTCAAGACCAAGAAACTCAAGAAGGGTTCGAGCCTCAGCATCACATCCGCCACCGGGACCGCCGGCGTTCGGGGAACCGAATTCCAAATTTCCGAAAACCCGGGGCAGGGCATGCAGTTGGACGTGACCGAATCAACCGTTGCCTTCACCCCACCGGGTGGGCAAACCATTCCCGTTTCGCAAGGGCAGGGGGTTGACGTTTCGAGCGCAGGAGTGGTTGCTCCCCGTCCGGTCAATCCGGTGGTGGCCGAGAGCATTGCCGTGACCAACCAGGCGGCGACTCAAGTTTCCGGAGAGATTTCCATGGGTGCGGTTTCCGATGCCATGAATGGCCAAGCGGTGGAATCCCTGGAGTCTGGTGCGGGACTTCCCGAAATCGAGCCGTTTGACTCGGGTACGGAAGAAAATCTGCCCCCTCAGGAAGAGGAACAGGAGGATTCAGGAGATTCGAATGAAGGATCGGGCTCGAGTATGCGGGAAGCCTTGGATCAGGGAAGCGTGCCCGAAGTGAAAATCGATGACGTTCTGGAGCAGAGCTTTGATCTGAAGCAGACCCGTGAATCGGGTGAGGAATTGGGCGTTTCCGCAAAGGACTTGGCTCGTTTTGATTTGAACGATCTTCAATTGAAGAAATTCCTGGAGTTCACGGAGGAGGTACAGAGGAAATTCATTGAGGAGTCTCCCCAATACCTTGCCCAATTGCTTGACCTTTCCGGCTTTGAACTGGCTCAGGCGGAAAGTTTCCTGAGCTACAACAAAGCCACTAGGGAAATCATTGTTCTTTTGGAGGAAGAGCCGATGATGGCCCTTCTCAACCAAGCTCTTGACCAATCCGTAATCAGGGGCTCTCTGAATCCCGATAGCGTGGCGCAAAGCGCCCAACGGAATCTTCCCGGTGACGACAAGGCTGAGTCTCTGGATGAGAAAGCTCTGGAAGTTGCGGATCTTTTGCGTACTTCGGGCAATTCCGAGCTTTATCAGAAAATTCTTGAAGAGATGGATGGAGAACCCTGGTCGGAGGATTGGATCAAAACGGCGAAGGTGGCCAATCAATTGAGCCAGGATTACGCGTTGCCGAATCAAATGGATGAGCTCGTGACTTTGAGCGCGGAGGAAACTTTCGACAATCCCTTCTTCCTTGAAGTTTCAAGCCTCTACGGAACGCTCTCCGATGATTCGATGGATCTCGGTGACAATCCGGTTGTGTTCGGTGGAAAAGGGATATCCCTTGGCTCGGGCACGTACGATTGGAGCTCTCGCCTATCGGACGGAGCTTTGCTGATCGGCGCAAGTGAGACGCTTGAACTGAAGGGAGAGTTGATGATGAGCTCAGGTGATGGCGGCGATGCCCGTATGGTTCTGATGAGTGGTGATTCCATCAACGTCGCGCAAGGCACCAAGCTTTCGGCGGTCTTGAGTGATTTGGTGGTGGCCGCGCGGGCGGACGTTCTCATGCAGGACGTCGCCTTGGAAAGCGCCCGAGAGGTTGCCATACGCAGTTTGCGGAACATCGAACTTCAACAGGTGAAGATCCATGCGGATTCGATGGTTCGGATGAAAGCGAGCAGGGAGTTGAACGTGAATGGTTTGGAACTCAGTCAAAAATTGCCAAGCCTGATTTTGGAAGCCACGACCATTCGTCTGCGCAACGTTGATTTTCCAAGCTCAACTGCGGTTCAACTGAACAGTTTGAAAGGACCGATTGACGGAAAATATCCCAACTTCGGAACCCAGATTCCGATGTCCTCCCAATTGGGTCGGGTCAACTTTCTCGAAAACGTGCGGTCGGGAGGAAACTTACTGAAGGACCGCATGACCTTCGACCAGTTCGGAGGAAACATTTCGATTGGCAAAATACCCGTCCCCTGATCTGATTCATCCCCCCATGAACTTTCATTGCCGCCATCGTCTCCCGAATTCCTTGCGCTTTCTGACGATTGGTTTCGCATGTCTTCCCTTTTTCTGGAAGGCGCAGGCCTCGGATCTGCCGGACTTTTCGACTTTCCATTCAAACTTGGGCGTTCAGGAAATCGTGGAAGTGGGAGTGCCGATCAAAGACTTGGAGGAATCGAAGATCATTCCGGCTCAATCTCCTCCTCCGAAGGCCGTTCTTCCTTCAACACCTGTCGAATCTGAGAAAGAGATCGTTCGTGAGGAAAGTCCTCGCGTCGCGCAAAAGGCTCCTCGGACGGATCGAAGGAAAAGCGATGCTCCCGGGATCTGGGAAAGAGGCGAAACCAGAACCGCATCTTCACAACCGCCTGCCGTCCCCACCGTATCATCATCATCTTCCGAAACCCAAATTTCCGCCCAGTCGGGTTTGCGGGCCTATCACACTTCCAACGTTCTGAGGACGGCAAAGGAAGTGGAGGAAAGGTCCGGAGTTTTCGAGGCAAACGTCATGACAAGCGTATCCGCCCCGGATATCAGAGTCGGAGATTATTACGTTCTTCTTCCCAGGTTGGATATGATGATGCAATGGGCTCAATACCAGGAGATGGGCGATTTGCTCGATTATCGATTCGCTTTGATCAAAGGAGGATTGGGCTTGGCTATGCCCAATGACTGGAACCTTGGTTTCAGCCTGGATTACAACCTTTTGCATAACATGAGCAGCGGAGACAAGACCTTCGACGCATGGTCGCCTGCCCTGACCGCGCAGAAGGTCTATTCGGTTTTTGAAAATTCCTTTCTGATGCTGGATGCCACGGCCCGCCAGTCCAACACCGAAGGAAGCGTAGAGTTTCCCGCCGCCGGAATTTTCGCGGACAGTGGCGATAACCTGCAAAATTCCTTCTCGGTCACTTTGGTTCATCCTTTCGACGAAGAGGGACAGCTCCTGTTTATGCCACGAATTTCATGGTCTCGAACCAGTTATCAAAATTCCCCGCATTCCGATCGCTTGGATTATCTTTTCAGCGGAGGAGCCAACTTGACTTATCGCTGGCGGGACTTCCTTGATCTTCAGGGCTTTATGAGCTACTCCTCGATGTCTTCGGATACCATTCATGATTTTGAAGTCTACGACCTTGGTTTGGCTCTGAGCGGAAATTATCGGTTTTGAAGGTTTGACCTGTCGGGAATCCTTCCTTTTGATCATAAAAATATGAAAGGAGTGCTTTTTTCTACGATTTTGTTTTTATCTTGTTCCATTCATTTGCGGGGGCAAGCGTCACACCTTCTTTTAACCAGTCAGGGAGAAGGGGCTCAGGTAAGCTTGAAGGGTGGGGAAAACGAACGGTTGAAACGGGCAAGTTATCTGCCGAAGAATCAACTCATATCGGTTCGCCCGCGCAGCGGTTTGGAAACCTTGGCTGCCGGATTTCAATTTCGCTTTGGATCCGAAACCCGTTTTGAATTGGAAGAGGATTCCATAAGGTTGCATGCGGGTTCGATCATGATTCAATCAAGAAAAATTGAAAACGTCTCCAACCTGAAAGGACCCGAAGCCGCTCTTAAACTTTTTGGTTCCGGATGTTGCATGTTGGAAGTTGAAACGAATGGTGGTTTCAAGGTCATTGGAATTTTGGGCCGATTTCGGATGGAGGTTTCAAGTGCAGGCGTATCTCAGGATCTGATGCCCGGAGAATTGGTTTTCGTGATGCCCGGAGATCGGGGTTTTGGAGAGAAAGTTAACGTCAACGTAGGAAAAATTATCGAAACCTCCTACCTGATTTCCGGATTTTCCAATGCATCTTCCTTTCGTCAGTCCCTCGCCACCATATCAGCCGCTCAGGAGAATTCGATTGGTAAAACCTTCGCGGCGGAAGTTGGAGACGCAAAGTCTCCGGATCGCTTCGAAGTCTTGCCCACGGCTGTTCCGAAGCCCGAGATTGTTGAAATCGCTCCAGATAAGGTCAGTTCTTCGGAATCGTACGAAGTCCCTGAAGTCGATCCCCTGCTTGAGCTGTTGGGTCGCTCCCCAAAAAGAATGACGAAATCTCCCACGCCTGGCTCTCCCGGAACAATTTCTCCGAATTCTCAAGTTGAATCTTCCGGCAAGGAGGATTCTTCAAATCCTTCAAACCCGAAACCCCGTCCTTTTCCGAGTCGTCTGCTTCGTTTAGAAGAATAACTTCAATCTTCCGTAATTATGAATTCCACAATCGCTCCAATGGTCCTCGCTTCGGGTGGAGGCCACGACTACCTCTACGGTTTGTTTTTTCTCATCTTGGCTTTGGTGATCGGTGCCGCCACCCGCCACTTCCTGCAGAAGATTCCGTTGCCTTTTACGGTCCTTCTTCTGCTCATCGGTCTGGGGATGGGAGCTTTGAACCGGGCATACATCGAGGGGGATGGTCACGGTCATGGCGCCGAGCATGCCGAACAAGCCTCTGGTTTGTGGGCCAAATTCGTTGATACTTTAAGTGGTGCGATTTCCTGGGGTGGGAATTTGGACGGTCACTTGATCCTTTACGTATTTTTGCCGATCCTGATTTTCGAGGCTGGCTTTGCCTTGGACGTTCACACCTTCAAGAAATCCGTCCTCAATGCCTTTTATCTGGCGGGTCCCGGGATCGTTACGGCTACCGTGATGACGGGGTTCGCCTTTTTTGGAATGGTTCAAGTTTTTGGGGGTCCGGGAGGCGTCCTCGAGGATTGGAACGTTGATTCGGGGGCTTTTATCTTTCTGGCATCCTTTCTATTCGGGGCGGTGGTCAGCGCCACCGACCCGGTGGCGGTGGTTGCCCTGCTGAAGGAACTGGGAGCGAGCAAGAAGCTGGGAACGTTAATTGAGGGTGAATCTCTGCTCAACGATGGTACGGCGATCGTCGCCTTTGTTCTACTCATTGGAGTGGTCACCGGAGCGGAGGCATTCACGAGCACCGGAAGTTTCATCGGAAGTGCCGCCGTCGGTTTCCTGAAGATCGGAGCGGCGGGAGGATTGGTTGGCGTTCTTCTTGGTTTGGTTGCGGTTCTCTGGGTGCGCAAGGTCTTCAATGATCCGATGATTGAGATCACTGTAGTTCTGGTAACCTCATATGCGGTTTTCTTCATCTGCGAGCATTTCTTTCACGTATCCGGAGTTCTCGGTTTGGTTGCCCTGGGCATTGTGATGGCTGGCGTCGGGCGTACCCGAATCAGCCCGGAAGTGGAGCATTTCATGCATGAGTTTTGGGAATTCACCGCTTTTGCGGCCAATGTGATTATCTTTATCGTGGTTGGTGTTGTGATCGCTCAAAAGGCTCAGCCAACGGGTATGGACTTCGCCATCCTCGGTTTGGTCTATCTTGCGATTCATTTGGTCCGAGGAATCAATATGGGAATTTTCTATCCGCTGATGAGGAAAGCCGGGTATGGTTTGCCCGGAAAGGACGCAGTCGTGGTGTGGTGGGGAGCGTTGAGAGGAGCCATCGGTTTGGCTTTGGCCTTGGTTGTTTACACCGAACAGTATCGCTTTCAATTTGACGTCGAAGACGGTGGATCCGGATACAAGGAAAAGACGACCGCCGCCTTTGTGTTCGATAAGGGAATTGCAGAGAAACTTAAGGCGAAAAATGCATTGGAGGATCCGGACAAAAAGCTTGGTATGCTCTACCAGGGTATGTCTGTGACTCATGCTGAAGTGGAGATAAGCGGTGGAAGAATCGTCGGCATATCCCAATCTTCGGAGCGGGCGGCGGAACATTTCGATGGATACAAGACCAAAGATGCCGCCCAGTTAAGGGATGACTTGCAGAGTGGTGATAAGGTTGTGCTCATATTGGGAGAAGGGCAGGGTGCGGTCGCGCAGGCGTCCCTGGTTGGAATCTCCGCGCGGGTCAGAGACCAGTTTCTCTTTCTGATTTCAGGTATCGTGTTGCTCACTCTTTTGGTGAATGCCACAACCATCAAGGGCATGGTGAATGCCCTTGGTCTGACGGATTTGCCCGCAGTGAAGAAATTAATGTTTTCCAACGCTTCGGGGAATGTGGCCGACGGTTGCGAGCAGGAGATGGATTTGTTGAAGGACGACCGTTTCCTGAGTGGGGCGAATTGGTCCGAGGTTCGAAAGTATTTGCCCGATCCCGTTGCCTATCCGTTGACCTCGGAGGAATTGGCGGAGATGGATACGCTTTCGGAAACCCGCAGAAGATTGCTTGAGCGCGAACGGAGCAGTTACTGGGCTCAATTCAGGTCCGGTTTGCTCAGTGCCCGAGCCGTGGCCACCCTTGACAACAACCTCAGTGAATTTCTGGATTTGCAGGGGAAGGTCCCCATGACCGATCGGGGTTATTTGGACAAGGTCTGCGGAGTCAGCAAATTGACCGAGGCGATTCGCGAAGTCCCTTTTCTCAAGGGTCATTTTACCGACAAGATCACCGTAAGCTATGATTCGGCGAAGGCTTTTGTCGTCGCTCAACAGGATATGGCCAAAATGGTCGACACTCTAGTGAAGGAGTTGGACGAGTCCGGTGACCCGGAAAAGCTCACCAAAGCGTCCCGTATTCTCAAGGACGAAATTCGTCAGAACCGCTTGGCCGGACTTCAGTATATTCGGAATATGCACGAGAACTATCCGGAAGCAACGGTTGGCATTGAGACCAAGGACGCGATCCGCTCTGTTCTCAATCATGAGCGAAACACGATTAAAAAGCTGAAAGCGGATGGTATGCTGGAAGCGGATGAGGCTTCCCGCATGATCATTGCCGTGGAGGAGAGAATGAAGTCAGTCATGGATCGTTCCCTTAACTTGACGCTGCCCGAACCGGAAGAGGTTTTGAGGGAAGTGAATTGGTTGAAGGGTATGTCCGAGGATCTGATCTCAAAGATCGTCGCTGCCTCCGAACCCAAGTCTTACAATACCGGAGACGTGGTTATGAAGCAGGGCGATGCCGGGGACGGAATGATCGTCATTACGCGTGGAAGCGTAAAAGTCTCCATCGGAGACGTGGTGGTTGACATTATGGGTCGCGGAGCGGTGATTGGAGAAATGGCCGTACTGGCGGGTATCCCCAGAACCGCAAACGTAGTCGCCGATTCAGCCGTATCGGCGCTTTGGTTGACGACCGAATCCATGAGGGCGATCATGACCGATTCTCCGGAGCTTACCGGAAGCTTGTGGAAGACAGCAGGAATGAGATTTGCGGAGAACTTACTGGGTGCAAAAACCCCTTACAACGGTTGGAGCCAGATGCAACTTCGCAGATGGTTGAACGAAGGGCAAGTTTCGGCTCCCGTGGATGGCACTTCGGTCAATCTTTACGGAAAGGTTGCCATTCTTCTTGCCGGAGAAGCGAGCTCTTCCACCGGCGGGGGCGAAACCATCACCGCACCGGCTCATTTGGACTTGGCGGAAGCAACCTTCAAATCAAGCGCCAAGATTTACATGAGAGACGCCTAGTCTCATCACTTGAAGTGGCGGAGAGGGCGGGATTCGAACCCGCGGTACCTTGCGGTACACAGCATTTCCAATGCTGCACAATCGGCCACTCTGTCACCTCTCCGATCTTTTGAAGGTTAACTTAAATGCATCCCTTGTCTGGTTTCGTCAACTTTCAAAAATCAAGCTCCCCTTTTTGAGGTGATTAGATTTTCAGGGATTTTGAGAATCCAAGTTTTGAGGTTTGCTTGTTAGGCTAGATTGATTAGAAAGATTAATATGATTTCCAACGAGATCTCTTATAACAGTAAGATCGAAGGCGAGTTGGTCGTAACCAAGGCCGATGCAGTAATTAACTGGATCAGAAGACACTCCGTTTGGCCTATGCCGATGGGATTGGCTTGTTGTGCAATCGAACTCATGGCATCGGCTGCTTCCCGTTACGACATATCCCGGTTTGGCATGGAAGTCATGCGTTTTTCTCCGCGTCAATCGGACTGCATGATCGTGGCCGGAACGGTGACTTACAAGATGGCCGAAGTCGTCAGGCGAATCTATGATCAAATGGGAGATCCCAAATGGGTGGTTGCGATGGGTGCCTGCGCTTCCAGCGGAGGGATGTACCGTTCCTACGCGGTGATGCAAGGCGTCGATAACATAGTCCCTGTGGACGTTTACGTCAGCGGATGTCCGCCCAGACCCGAAGCCTTGCTCGATGCGATGATGAAACTGCAGGACAAGATTGGACAGGAGCCTTCAGCCAAAAATCTTCTCAATACCCCAACGCGTAAAATCGGATAGTCTCCATGATTGACGAAGATTTCATCAAGGAGCTTCTTTCCAAGCATGCCTTTCTTAATCTCAATCATCAAACCGACTATCTCACTCTCGATTGTCCTGCGGAAGATATCGTTGAATTTGCAAAATGTCTGCGGGATGAAGAAACCTTCGATCTTTTGGTCGACTTGACCGCGATCGATCACGGCACTGACGCCGACGAACGATTTTCCGTGGTCTTGCATCTCTACTCACGCATCCATAGGAATTATTTACGCATTCACTCATCTTGCGGTTCTGAAAGCGAATCCCCTCAATTCCCCAGTCTCTCCGAGATCTTCCCGGCTGCCAATTGGCATGAAAGGGAGACCTACGACATGTTTGGAATCATTTTCACGGATCATCCGAACATGAAGAGAATCCTCATGTGGGATGAGTATCCCTATTTCCCCTTGCGAAAGGAATTTCCGTTGGCTGGCATAGAAACCGATTTGCCCGCGGACGACGTTGTGGAAGTCACACAGGCTGAGGTCGAGCCTGCTCCCATGATGGGTGGCCCCTTCGTTGCCGCGGAACAAGGTTTCATGAGCGAGTCGGAACCCAGAGCCAAAGACGAAAGTTGGACCGAAAAGAAAGAGAAGCCCGTATGAGCTCGGTGACGACGAAAGAGATTTCCATAGGAGACGTAGGCGCTCGGGCAGCTCTTGCCGAGGAAGGTTCGGAAAGAATGGCGTTGAACGTGGGACCCTCGCATCCAACCACTCACGGGGTTTTGCGCCTGATGATGGAACTGAATGGAGACTTGATCGAAAAGTGCGAGCCGGTTTTGGGCTACTTGCACCGAGGTGATGAGAAAATCGCCGAGAACATGACTTACAATCAATTCGTGCCTTACACCGACCGTCTCGATTATCTGGCTCCTTTGGCGAACAACGTTGCCTATGCCTTGACTGTCGAAAACTTGGCTGGGGTTAGAGTTCCCGAAAGATGTGAGGCCATTCGAGTGATCATTTGCGAAATGGCCCGCATTTCCAGCCATCTTTTGGGTATGGGGGTATTTGGCATGGATGCGGGAGCCTGGACCCCATTCATGTACACTTTCACGGAAAGGGAGAAACTCTACACCCTTTTTGAAGAACTCACGGGAGCCCGCTTCACTACGTCCTACACTCGAATCGGGGGAGTGGCGAGGGATGTGCCCGAAGGTTGGTTGGATCGGGTTTTGAAATTTTGCGAAGAATTGCCCAAAGCTACGGATGAAGTGGAGAAGCTTCTTACCCGTAATCGTATCTTCATTGATCGTACCGAAGGAATTGGTGAGATTTCCGCAAGCGATGCGATCGCCTACGGATTGACGGGGCCAAACCTCCGAGCTTGTGGGGTCGATTTGGATTTGCGGAAGGACAAACCCTATTCCGGATACGATAAGTATGATTTTGACGTTCCGATTGGCACGCGTGGTGATTGTTACGACCGTTACCTTGTGCGCATCGAAGAAGTCAGACAAAGCCTTCGTATCATCAAACAGGCAATCGCCGATTTTCCCGGTGGCGCCTGGTATGCCGAAGATGCAAAGAAAATCTTCGCTCCGCCCAAAGAGAAGATTCTCTCGAGCATGGAAGAACTCATTCAGAATTTCATGATTGTTACGGAGGGTCCTCAAATTCCTGCCGGAGAGACTTACTTCGAAGCTGAAAATCCCAAGGGAGCGCTTGGTTTTTATCTCGTGTCCAAGGGTGGGGGAGTCCCTTACCGCTTGAAAATTCGGGCGCCAAGCTTTTGCAACTTAAGTATACTCGAAAAATTAGCGCCAGGGCACATGCTTGCTGATATAACCGTGATTCTCGGTAGTTTGGATTTCGTCATGGGGGAGTGCGACCGATAGACGCTTACACGCCAATGAATCTTTCTAAGGATACACTCGAAAAAATTGATGCGGTAATCTCCCGATATCCTGAAAAACGGAGCGCTTCCCTCATGGTTATTCATCTTGTGCAAGACGAATTGGGGGCAATTGATTTGGAAGCCTGCGAATGGATTGCCCAAAAATTGGAACTTCAACCCATTAACGTTCGCGAATTGATTACCTTCTACCCAATGTTGCGCGAGCAACCTTGGGGAAAGAAACACGTGCGAGTGTGCAGGACTTTGCCATGCGCCTTGAGAGGATCCTATGCCACCTGCAAAACTCTCGAGAAGAAATTGGGCGTCAAAGAGGGGCACGTATCGGAGAATGGGGAATATTCTCTTGAATTCATGGAATGCCTTGCCGATTGCGGTGAAGGTCCTGTGGTGATGGTCGGTGAGGAAACTTACGAAAACGTTGATTGTAAAGAGGCCGAGAAAATGGCTGATCTTTTGATGAAAGACAAACTGGAAGGGTCGAAGAAGTTCGTTAGTTATGAACGGAATCTGGTAACGGATCCACCTTCTAAAAATTAATCCAACGGAAGCGCTCGATGATAAAAAGGAAAGTGGCTGAGGAACGAAGAATTATTCTCAAGCATGCCGATGATCCGAATTATTCGAACGGTATCGGTTGTTACCTTCGAGAAGGTGGATACAAAATACTTAAGAAATCCTTCAAGCTCAAGCCTGAGCAAATAGGTGAGGAGGTTATGAAGTCCGGAGTGCGCGGCCGAGGCGGTGCGGGGTTCCCGGCGGGTATGAAGTGGAAATTTCTCGATCGCAAATCGGGCAAACCCATTTATCTGATCTGTAATGCGGATGAATCCGAGCCCGGTACTTTCAAGGATCGCCAAATCATTCACAAGGATCCTCATCAACTGATCGAAGGAATGATGATCGCCGCCTACGCGATTCAAGCCAAGCAGGCCTTCATCTATATCCGAGCTGAATTTTTCGAAGGCGCGAAAATTTTGGATCGCGCCATTCTCGAGGCTAAGGAAAAGGGTTTTTGCGGAAAAAACATCTTAGGCACTGACTACTCCTGTGATTTGGTGGTTCATCGTGGGGCAGGAGCCTACATCTGCGGGGAGGAGACCGGACTGATCGAATCCTTGGAGGGCAAGCGACCCAATCCGAGGATCAAACCTCCCTATTTCCCCGCCGTTCTCGGTCTCTACCAGTGCCCGACCATCGTCAATAATGTCGAGACTCTTTGCAACGTAAGGCACATTATGGAAATGGGTGGTGATGCCTTTTCTCAAATTGGCAAGCCAAACAACACGGGCACTCGAATCTGGTGTGTTTCCGGGCATGTTCGGAATCCTGGTTATTTCGAATTCGAATGCGGTGCTTTAACTATGGGCGAAATGATTTATGACGTTTGCGGAGGACTGGAAAAAGGTCGATCTCTGCAAGCAATCATTCCGGGTGGTTCGTCCGCAAAAGTACTCCGAGCGGACGAACGTTTCAAGGGTAAGCTAAAGGACGGAAGCGAATTTGACTGGGGAATCAATGATATACCTTTGGATTTTGACGGGCCCATGGCCGCAGGCAGCATGTCCGGTTCCGGAGGTATCATCGTGATGGACGACACCGTGGACATGGTTGAAGCAATGGCCAACGTCAATGCCTTCTATGCGCACGAGTCCTGTGGCCAATGTACACCCTGTCGGGAAGGGGTCTTGTGGATGAGAAAGATCAGTCAAAGAATGTGTTCCGGGCAAGCCCGTGAAGAAGATCCTGATTTGCTGCTTTCGGTTGCCAACCAAATCGAGGGCCGCACCATTTGCGCGTTTGGTGAGGCCGCGGCTTGGCCCACGCAAAGTTTTGTCTCCAAGTTTAAGGACGATTTCATTAGGAAGGCAAAAAAGCCCACGAAGAAAAAATCACCCCTTCAATTGATTTGAATCACATGATCTCATCTGGGAAAAAGGAATTGGTCACCATCAATCTCAACGGCAAGGAGGTTGAGGTTCCAGCAGGTATGAACTTGGTGGATGCCGCCGCGCTTCACGGAAATGAGATTCCCCATTATTGCTATCATCCTCAGCTGAGCGTTGCGGGAAACTGTCGTATGTGCCTTATTGAAATGGGTACTCCGATGCGTGACCGGGCATCCGGTGAAGCAATTTTGAACGAAGACGGGAGCCCCAAGATCGGCTGGGTTCCAAAGCCTGTCATCGGATGCGCCACGAATGTCTCTGCCGGTATGCACGTCAACACGGAATCGGAGAACGTGAAGGGTTGCCGAGAGGGCATTATGGAGTTTTTGCTCCTCAACCATCCTTTGGATTGTCCGATTTGCGACCAAGCTGGGGAATGCAGACTACAGGAATTTGCCACTGATTATGGTCGTGGTTACAGTCGCTACACCGAACGTAAGAACGTAAAGCCCAAGCGAACCCGACTCGGCCCAAGAGTGACCCTCGATGATGAGAGGTGCATTTTATGTTCCCGTTGTATTCGGTTTTCTCAAGAGGTCGCAAAAGATGATGTGCTTGGCTTTATTGATCGGGGAAGCTTTTCAACCCTAACTTGTTTCCCCGGACGCGAACTGGCCAACAACTATTCGTTGAATACGGTGGACATCTGTCCGGTCGGAGCTTTGACCAGCACTGATTTTCGTTTCAAGATGAGAGTTTGGTTTCTCAAGGAAACCAAAAGCATATGTCCTGAAAGCAGCGCCGGATGCAACACTCTGGTTTCTAGCCGAGAAGGTGAGATTTACCGAATCACGCCCCGAAGAAATGACTGGGTCAATGACAGTTGGATGACGGACAGCGGTCGTGCCCTTTACAAGAGCGTCAAATCGAAAGATCGCTTGTTGCAATGCACTTCGAAAGGTCATCTCGTGAAATTGGATGAAGCGATCTCGGAAGTCATTGGACTTTTGAACGGATCGAAATTGGCCGTAGTCGGTTCAGCCCGCTCGACCGTTGAGGAACTTCACCTACTCAATCTTCTTTGCCAAAAGACCAAAGCGAAGAAATTCATCAGGGGACATTTTGGAGAAGATGATGGCATTCTGCTCTCCGCCGACCGGACTCCCAATTTGCGCGGGGCTCTTGCCACTGGTTTTTCCAAAACATATCCGAAGAATAATTTGTCCGACCTCAATCGAGCTCTTAGCAAGAAACAGTTCGATTGTCTGCTCGTTGTTCATGAAGACCTCCTCAATGGCCAGGTGGAAGAGGAGTCGCTCCAAGGCGTTAAGGTGATTTATATGGGCACTCACCGCAATCCCACGAGTCAACTTGCCCATTTGGTTATGCCTACCCTCACTTCGTTCGAAAAATCGGGGTCTTTCATCAACCGTGGTTTTTTTGCCCAATCGTTCGAACAAGCGGTGCCTGGTCCGGCAGGGTTGCTACCGGATGCTCTCATTTTTTGCAAAATCCTCGAAGAGTTGGACATAGGAAAACGTTTTTCTTCGGATCTAAAAGAAATTTGGAAGGAAATGTCCAAAAAAACCAACTCCGTCTTTAAGGGAATCGGTTTCTCGGACTTGCAAAAGAATCCCGTTCTCATTGACGGTTCCAAATGGGAAGGCCTTCCTTTTGCCGAGAAAAAGGCGCTTCATTACGACCCTCCCGTTCGCATTGCCGAATCTGCCGGATCATGATGGATTTGGAATTGCTGCAGGTGTTGCTTCTGAAATGCCTTTTCGCCTTTCTAATGGTGAGCGTGGTTATGTCCATGGCAGGGTATTCGGTTTTGGCCGAACGAAAAGTCAGCGCATGGATGCAGGGCAGGGTAGGGCCCAATCGCACGGTTCTTCCTTTGGTGGGTTACGTTCCGGTGATCGGTCCACTTCTCAGAGGGTTGGGTATGTTTCAGCCATTGGCGGACGGATTGAAGTTCCTGTTCAAGGAGGAAATCGTACCTGGGCACGTAAATAAAATTTACTATTACCTCGCGCCCTTGGTCGCCCTCGTTCCCGCTCTTACGACCATGACGGTTTTGCCCTTCGGAGAATTCGTCGATTCAACGGGAAACAAAATCCCATTGATCCTCGCTAATTTGGACGTTGGAGTTCTCTTCATTTTCGCGGTTTCTTCACTCGGTGTCTATGGAATCGTCTTGGCCGGTTGGTCTTCAAACAGCAAATATCCATTTCTTGGGGGAATTCGTTCTTCCGCTCAGATGATTTCCTATGAACTGGCAATGGGTCTTTCCTTGTTGCCCGTCTTTTTGTGGACAAGCGAGCCCGGTTCAATGGTTTCTTCCCTGAGTCTCGTTCAAATCGCCAATGCTCAGGACTCATCCGCCTGGTTGGTTTTGGTGCAACCTCTCTCCGCTCTGATTTTCCTGATCGCTTTGTTTGCTGAGACCAACCGTCTTCCCTTTGATATGCCCGAATCCGAGACCGATCTCGTGGGCGGGTTTCATACCGAATACGGCAGCTTCAAGTTCGGGATTTTCTTCGTCGCGGAATATGCCCATATTGTCATTGGTTCGGCCATCTTCACTCTTATTTTCTTGGGCGGTTGGCATTTTCTTCCATGGATCAACGATCCTTGGCCCGCCAGTTGGATTGGGACCTTGCTGGGAACGGGATGGTTTCTCGCAAAAACTGTCTTTCTCATCTTTTTCTTCATATGGATTCGTTGGACTCTTCCACGCTTTCGATACGATCAGGTAATGAGTTTGGGTTGGACAAAGCTATTGCCACTTTCTTTGGCCAACTTGGTATTCTACGTCATTCTCATTACCTGGCTCGACCAGTCGGCTCTCAACACCTGATAATATATGGCCAAAACCGTTGTACTTGAAAGAAAGCCCCTGTCTCTATCCGAACGCACTTACTTGCCGCAGATTGTTACCGGTTTGAAAACCACCTTTTCCAATCTTTTCAAAGAGAAGGTAACTTTGCAATACCCTGAGGAAAAGCCTGTCATTCCCCAAGGATACCGTGGTGTTCCCACTTTGGTGAAAGATCCAAATGGACGAGAGAAATGCGTTTCCTGTCAACTTTGCGAATTCGTATGCCCACCCAAAGCCATTAGAATTACACCTGGGGAAGTTCCCGAAGAGGACGAATCGCGTGAGCATGTCGAAAAGGCGCCCGAGGATTTCGAAATCAATATGCTTCGATGCATTTATTGCGGTTACTGTCAGGAAGTTTGTCCGGAGGAAGCTATTTTTCTTCAGAACGAATATTCCTTGTCCGGTTATGATCGCGAAGAGTTGATCAATCACAAGGACAAGCTCTATGAGTTGGGAGGTACGCTGCCCGACCAGCACTACAAATGGGACAAGAAAAGAAAGGCTGAGCTTGAGGGCAATTCTCACTAGGCTCGTTTGTTTTTTTGGATTGTCCGATAGCTCGGATTTCGATTTTAAATACTCTGCCTTTTCCTCGTTTTCTTACACCTGGTCGCCTGTTTCGTGAATATAGTGGATTTACTCTTTTATTTCTTCGCCACCTTGACTGTGGGAGGAGCCGTACTGATGGTTTTTTCAAAACATCCGGTACCCGCTGCATTGTTCATGATCACTTCCCTCGTCGGAGTTGCGGCGCTTTTCGTTTTATTGGAAGCTTTCTTTTTGGCTATTTTGCAGGTTCTGGTCTATGCGGGAGCGGTGATGGTTTTGTTTCTTTTTATCATCATGCTCCTGGACGTAGGCCCTGAAGGTGGAAAGGCATCCAGAATAAAAGTCGTTTCCGGACTTGCCGGTTCCGTGGCAGCAGGTTTGCTCGTGATCCTGGTGTTGAATTTCGTTTTGCAGACGGGTTTTGAATCAAACCGTCAAATTTGGCCCGCCATTGACGAATCATCCATGGTTACCGGTCAAAATCTTGTTTTTTCGACTGCGGTGAAGAACTTTGGTTTTGGTCTTTTCACCAAATACATGCTTCCGTTACAGGTTTCTGGGTTTCTTCTGTTGGCGGCTATGGTCGGTGTGATCATCCTCAGCAAGAAATCCGTTGCGGAGGAGAGTTAAGGCAATGGAAACGATCACTCCTCATCATTTCGTAGGCCTTGGCGGAGTCCTTTTTGCCATCGGTTTTCTCGGGGTTGTGATTCGAAGGAACCTTCTCTTGGTTTTGATGTCCCTGGAGTTGATGTTGAATGGCGTAAACGTCGCTCTGGTTGCCTTTTCCCGAACCAGTCTGAATTTGGATGGAAGCTTGTTCGTATTTTTCATAATGACTGTAGCTGCCTCTGAAGTTGCAGTCGGTTTGGCTTTGCTGGTCGCCCTCTACAAGAAACGGGCCAGTGTTTTTTCCGAGGACATGAGCCTGTTGAGCAATTAGTCGATGGAGATTTTAGCCTTCAGTATTCTTCTTTTGCCTTTGCTTTCGTCTTTGGTCACTTTGTTTTTTCTTCGAAAACATGGCAATGTCGCAGCTCTTTTGTCCGTAGCTACCGCAGGTGGAATTTTGGTCTTTGCCTCTTACCTTATTTTCAGTAACGGGGGAGAGGATTTCGCATGGGACGCCAATTGGCTTACTCTTTCCAACTGGGAGTTACGCTTTGGCTTTCTCATTGACGGGCCTGCCCGATTGCTTCTCTTCGTGGTGGCGTTCGTTGGGTTGCTGATTCACATCTTCAGCCTCGGGTACATGGAAGATGATACGGCCAAATCCAGATATTTTGGCGGCTTGTCCATCTTTATGTTTTCGATGCTTGGCATTACCCTGGCGGACAACCTGATCATGATCTTTGTCTTTTGGGAGTTAGTTGGATTCAGTTCCTATTTGCTCATATCACACTACTTCACGACGGAGGAGGCTGCCAACGCATCAAAGAAAGCATTCATTGTAAATCGAATCGGTGATTTCGGCTTTCTGATCGGAATTGTTCTGACTTATTGGATTTTTGGCACCGTTAACTTGAAGGAATTGAGCGATTTGGCCTCGTTTGACCCGAGCCTCACTTCCACCGCCTTGTGCTTGGCCTTGGCCTGCGGATTCATTGGTAAGTCCGCTCAGTTTCCCCTGCACGTATGGTTGCCTGACGCGATGGCAGGTCCCACTCCGGTTTCCGCTCTGATTCACGCAGCCACCATGGTTGCTGCGGGAATTTATCTCTTGGTTCGCATCGATTTTCTGTTCACAGACCAAGCATTGAGCCTTCTTGGCCTTGCTGGATCGGGCATGGGGTTGTATGCGGGATTTTGCGCTTTGGTCCAACGCGACATCAAAAAGATTCTCGCATACTCGACTCTTTCCCAACTCGGATACATGACCGCTGCCTTTGGTTTGGGTATGCCTGGGATTGCCATGTTCCATCTTATGACCCATGCCTTTTTCAAGGCTTTGATGTTTCTCGGTTCGGGTTCCGTCATTCATGCCTGTCACCATGAACAGGACATTTTCAACTACGGAGGTTTGAGAAAAAAGATGCCCATCACGGCATTGACCTTCCTGATCGGCGTTTTGGCAATTTCCGGGGTGAACTTTCTCTCCGGTTATTTCAGCAAGGATGCGATTCTTCTTGGGGCATACAATTCGAACATGCCGGTTTTCGTTCTTCTTTATGCGGGTGCGATCCTCACGGCTCTTTATATGTTCAGGCTTTATTTCATCACCTTTGAAGGGGAGGCTAGGGGCAAATACGCCAAGCAAGCCCATGAAAGCGCCTCTTTGATGACCGCTCCTTTGATCATTCTCGCTCTTTTATCAGTAATCGGGGGTTACCATGGGCTTTATCCGTTCAGTCTCATTGGGTCTAGTCTGAGTGATTTGGAACTGGTGGCCAAGATGCCCAATCATCTTTGGATGATTGTTCTTGGTACATTCGCTTGGGTATCCGGTTGCATCGCTGCCAAGCTTCTTTATTCAAAGGTCGACCAATTGGATCCTTTGGAAACAAAAGCACCCGCATTCTACCGTTTGTGTTCGAGTAAGCTTTATTTTGACGAGGTGTACGCCGTTTACGTCAAGAGGGTGCAGGATCCTTGGGCTCGTTTTTTGGAAGTATTGGAGCTTTTGTTCGTATCTGGCCTCATGGTTCGAGGATCCGCTGGTCTTGCCGCGCTGTTTGCTCTTTTGGCCAAAACCTTTTACGTCGGTCGAATTCATGCCTATGCCTTTTGGTTCATTCTCGGAACTTTGGGTTTTCTTGCTTACGCATCCGGATTATTCGGAAATTGAGGAAAGCGATTTATGAACTTTGACCAATTTCTTTTGCTCGGTGCCATTCTCGTTCCCGCCCTGGGGGCGCTGAGCCTTTTGTGTGGCATGGGCAGAAGTGATGATTTCGCAAAAAAACTTTCCTGTTTTGCCTTTGGATTCCCCTGCTTGGCTGGAATTGCGTTATTTCTTCGTTTCGATGATTCCATTCACGGTTACAACTTTACCGTCCTGTATTCAAGAATGGGTTTGCAGGAACTGAAGATCAATTTTCATCTGGGACTCAACGGCGTATCCTCACCCCTTTTTGCAATGGCTGGCCTCGTTGGTTTCGGGGCCGGTTTGGCCGCAATCGGTTCGGGTGTCGAACGAATTCGACTCTACCTTGCCCTGTTGCTTTTCATGCAATCCGGCTTGATGGGACTTTTTGCAAGCGTCGATCTGTTTTTCTATTACCTTTTTCATGAATTCGCATTGATACCCACATTTGTAATGATTGGAATATGGGGTGGACGAGATCGTCGCTCCATTGCGCTCGAGATTACCGTTTACCTTACCCTGGGAGCTCTCGTTTCCTTGGGTGGTTTGATTGCCCTCAATGTAATGGTGGATGCAAAAAGCTTTGATTTTCCTTCTTTGTCACAAGCAATCTCGGAAATGGGAATGGGTGAATCCACCCAATTTAAAATATTTGGCATGTTACTTTTTGGCTTTGGTGTCTTAGTGGCCCTTTTCCCCTTTCACACATGGGCTCCCCGAGGTTACGAAGCTGCTCCCGCTTCGGTTTCCATGCTCCATGCCGGGGTTCTGAAGAAATTTGGCTTATACGGCTTGGTTCAAATCGCCGCACCTCTTCTTCCCGAGGCAGCCTTGGCTTGGAGCCCCTATCTTCTTTGGCTTGCCTTGGGCAACGTTTTATTCGTCGGCTTTGTGACTCTGGCCCAGACGAACCTCAAGAGCATGGTCGGTAACGGTTCCGTCATGCACATGGGTTATTGTTTTTTGGGAGTTGGGGTTTGTTCCTCTCTGGGGGCAGGCGCGGCCGTCATGCTGATGGCTGCTCATGGCTTATCGGTTTCATTAATGTTTCTGTTGTCCCAATACGTCTATCGGAGAAGCGGGACTCTTGAAATGACCCAAATGGGAGGGTTGGCCTCGCAAACTCCCGTTTTGGCCTGCTTCTTCATCGCCGCTTCGCTTGCCACGATCGGCTTGCCTGGTTTCGGTAATTTTTGGGGAGAATTTGGAATTTTTCTTTCTCTCGGAGAAAATTCGGATCATCAACTTATTTTGGGACTTGCGGCTCTTGGAATCATAATTTCCGCAATTTTCGGACTCCGAGCAGTTGCTCGCATATTTTACGGTAAGCAAAGCGATGAACTTTCCGAATATGCCAAGGATTCTCCGATTGTCGACTTAAGCGTTACGGAAATGATTCCGGCAGGAGTTCTGGTATCTGCCCTGCTTTTTTTAGGCCTTTGGCCCAAGGGGATTTCCGAACGGGTAAATCACGAAATTCACTTACGTTACGACTCCTCAAGCTCTTTGTCCGGAAGGACTTCCCAACTGCCTCCTTGCTGTTTGGCAGGGAAAGATCAAGAGGGGAAAGGATCGGTTTCTCCCGAAGATAGGACAACCCTTGAACCCAAGAAGGACTGACATGGAATCTTTCCTCAGCTTCTCGCAAGATAATCTTTGGTTTGAAATATGGCCGGAATGCGTTCTCGCGTTAGGCGCAGTGCTTGTTCTCGGAATCGATTTGTTTGGTAAGCGTACGATCGGAAGTCCCTCCTTTGCAGGGAAGACAGCCATTTTTTTTCAAGGGTCTCTTTGTCTTGTCCACCTTCTTGATTATTTGTTTTGGCATCACACTTTTGACCGAAGCACATTTTCAGGAATGTTGAATCAGGGCTTTCGTGGAGACGTAATGAGGACCTTTTTTCTCTTTTCTTCCTTTCTGGTTTCCTTACTGGGGCACCGTTATTTGAAACTCAACCGTCTTAGAGTCGGAGAATTTCACCATCTGACTATGCTTGCGACGGCGGGTCTGATGCTCCTTTGCCAAAGCAATCACTTCCTCATGCTGTTCGTTGCTTTGGAAACGGTGGCTCTTTGCTTCTATGCTTTGGTTGCCTACAACCGAGAATCCTCCAAATCCTTGGAGGCGGGAATCAAGTATTTGATTTTCGGCGCTTTGAGTTCATCTCTGCTACTTTTCGGTATCGTTCTCATTTATGGAGTCGCTTCAAGTCCCGAAGTTTGGGGAGCTTCCTACCAAGATCATAATTACGCGGATCCCCTGTCCTTTAGTTATTTAAGTGGCTTCCTGGCAGAAAATCAGGAAAATTTGATCCTTCGCGCCGGAGTCGTTTTGGTTTTTGCAGGCATTGCCTTCAAGGTGGGAGTTGCCCCTTTTCAAATTTGGGTACCCGACGTCTATCATGGCTCTCCGTTGCCTATCACCGCTTTCCTTGCAGTGAGCTCCAAGGCAGCGGGCTTTTTCGTTTTGCTGAACTTGGTCAACGGACCTTTCGAAGGAATGTCTGAGTTTTTACTTCCCCTGTTTGGTTTTGTTGCAACCTTTACTATATTCTTTGGAAACTTGGCTGCTTGCGCGCAGCGAAAGTTAATGAGAATGCTTGGGCTTTCCGGGGTCGCTCATGCAGGTTACCTCATGGTTGCAGTAATGGCATCGATGCGTTTTGCCGGAGACAGCGATCGTGGGGTTTGGGTCATTGTCTTCTATTTGTTCGTTTATTTGGTAGCTTCCTTTACAGTCTTCGGAGTGATGGGATTGGCTCAATTGAAAGAGGAAAGCGAGCATGAGTTCCGTCATTACGAAGACTTGTCGAAGAAACAACCTTGGCTTGCGTTTGTCTTGGTTTGCGGAGTCGCCTCTCTTGCCGGTATCCCACCCTTTGCGGGTTTCATTGCCAAGGCTCTTTTGATATCCGTTGCCTACGAAGCGAAATTGTACTTATCTCTCGTCGCGTTAGTTATCGGAGTCGTGATCTCCATCTATTATTACTTTGGTTGGATTCGCGAGATATGCTCTGAACCGAGACGCGCCTTCAAGGAAGAAAGGGACGAAGAGGATCCATGGTCTGATTTGAAGGACTTGGGGATCTTGAAAGTGGTTTTGCTAAGTCTGACCCTTGCGTCCATTGTTTTTGGCCTATGGCAAGGACCCTTTGGAGACGTATTTTAGAGGGTTTGGGCTAAAACCTGCGATCCCCTGAAGTTGTTCTCGACCTTGATCGGTTTAACTTTAAGGTAGAAATGCATGCCCGGGTGGCGGAATTGGTAGACGCATCAGACTTAGGATCTGGTGTCCGAAAGGACGTGGGGGTTCGAGTCCCCCCTCGGGCAATCCTCTCCTAAAAACCCTCCACACTTTGAGGAGCGAGGGATTTGAGTTCAGCCATCATCGCTTCGGCAAATCCTTTATCCAATTCGGCCGAATAGACCATGAAACTATTGCCACCCAGTTTTTTGGCCTTCACCTTTCCATCATTTCGAATGAAGTCGTAGCCAAAGGCCGAGGGTTCGTCTGTGGGGGATTCGCTCTCTTCGGATTTTTTCCAATACGAACCGCCACTCTGAAAGTTCAAAAGGTAGATCATCTCAAATTCACTGATCTTTTGGCTCTTTTTATAAATCTCCAACTCCGAGACACCGCTTACGAAGAGTACGTGGAGTTCCCAGCCTTCTCCCGATAATTTCGAGTGACTGCCGTCGGTTGTCTTGTGGTAAACTCTGATTTCCGTGGATTTGGGAAAGAACTCTTCGTATTTGCCGTAAGGCATGCCTCTTTTCCTGCTGCTGACACTGGATTCCTCGCGATATTCGGCACCACCTGACCCGAACAATCTTTTTTGAATGGTTGTCCTGTTCTCACCAATTCTCGCAGAAGTTTTGGTTGTAAGAAAAGAGAAACACAAGCAGGTCAGTAAAGTGATTAGGCAAAAGCCAATTGAAGGATTCATAATCTCTTCGCCAATATCTGGATATGAGCCCGGAAACAAGAGAAAAAAGGATTTGGTCTCCGAGTTTTGCGTACGAATCCGAAACTTTCTTATCAAAATCAGGACTTGCTTTAAGGGTGTACATTAACATTCTCGATTCTATGAGATTAACCTGCCTTGCCGTACTTAAACAGGGGTGGTTGGGAGTGCCCTTGTTTTTCCTGGGAATTGCAACCCTTGCCTTCAGTCAACTTGCCGATGATACGGATGGGGAGTCGCTCTCTCCCCAAGAGACGAATGCCAAGATTGCCCGAATGTTGGATCAGCAGAAAGAAACTATTTCTGCTTTGAGCGAACAAACTTCTCTCGACCGATTGTCCCAAAAGCAGAAAAACATTCGAGAGACTCTCAGTCAGGTTTCCCAGAACTTGGGGGAGGCAAATCCCGATATCGCTCGAATCAATGCGAACCTTTTGGCGGTTGAGGACGCATGGCGAGCTCGTCTTTCCGAAATTACCAAGAGTCTCTCAATAACCGAAGGTAGACTCCTTGAATCGGAGAAAATCTTCATTGATCTTAAGGATAATTTTGCTGGTCGAATGGAAGAGGCCCAACCCGCTTTGGAAGTTCTTCTCGAAAACTTGAATCGTTCCGAAAATGAAGCCAATGCCCTGTCTCAGCTTCTTGAATCGGCTTCTCAGGATTTGCGTTCCGGACTTAATTCCTTGGCATCGGACAGCGATGAATTGCTCGCGTCTGCAGTTCCGGTTGCGCCCGTGCAGGCCAAACCAGCCCCAAGCCCTTCAACCCAGACTGGAAGAGGCGTAGTAGCGGCCATTCAGGCAAATGAAGCCGTGCCCCTTTCGACCGTTGATCGCTTCGGCCCCTCCATTGAAAGCTCGGCTGCGCAAGTCGGAGAAGGGCAGGGTTCGGATGAAATGATTCAGCGTTTGCAAAGTGAATTGGCCGCATCCAAAAGCGTGCAAACCGAACTCTCCGCAGATACTGCCGACTTGCAAGGGGATCTTCGCAAAGCATACCGTGAAATCGTCTCTCTGCAAGCTAACCTAAAGGAGTCTCAAATGGTTGTTGAGGAGTTGGAGCGCACGAGAAATTCTCTTTGGCGAACGGAAGATGGCAGTGCGGCGACCGCCCAAAGCGTCAGCAAGCAAATCAATCGTCTTGAGTATGAAGTTCAACAAGCCAAGGATGATCTGCGGCAGTCCAGGCAATCGCTTCTGATGGAGCAAGAACGTTCGAATTCTATGATTCGCTCCATTTCCACCGAGTTGGAAAGAACCCGTAGAGAGCTCGATTATGCCCGTACCGCAGCCATGAACTCCGGAGCCGACTCGACCCGTTTATTGGCTCTCGAAAGAGAGTTGGCCCAAACCAAAAGAGCTTTGCAAATGGCTCAGACCGCTCCTCAGGATGCTTCCTCGGAGTCTTACCTGAATCTTCAAAACGAATTGCGTAAGGCCCTGGGAGAAATGGCCCGAATGCAAGTGGAGTTGGGGGAAAAGGATGAATTGGAAGAACAACTTCTCAAGCTTCGTAGTTCATTGGAGGAAGTGGGCGAATCTCCCACGCGTTCCGCAAGTCCGGCCTACGTCAATAAATTGCTTATCGACCTGAATGCGGCAAAGAAGGAAGTTGCCAAGGCACGAGCTCAAAACAGCGAGCGGAGGAGTGAACTTTCCGAAACTGTCATGGCCTTGGAGGAAGAGCTGGAAGCGACCAAATTCGAGCTCGAAAAGACGCAAAAGGATTTTGAGGAAACGAAAAAAAGTATGGCTACTCGAGAACTTGAGTTTGCCACGACCATCCAAGCGCTTGAAGAAGAGGCTCAGCTTGCCCAAGATGCCCTGAGAGAGGCTTCCTTGGGTAAGTTGCCGGCAATTCCCTTCGTGGAAGAAATGGAAGAGAATCTCGCCAATTCCGAAGCTCGAATGAAAACCCTTTCCGAGCGCTTTGAAACTGAGCAGGATCGCGCATCTGAGATTATCCAAGGCTTGCAGACAGAGTTGGAAAGCGCGCTTGTTCGTCAAAAGCGTTCGATGGATCAACTTGCCCGCAAGCAGCTTGAGCTTGAGGAGAAGGATACCGAAGTTCAAACCTTGGAAGCTGAAAAGAAAAAATTAAATGAAGAGCTGGAAGTGGTTAAGGTCATCGCCGGACAATTGCAGGACTTGAATTCGATTTTGGAGGATACCAAACAAACCCAAAGCGCTCAGACCGGCAATATGGATGAAGTTTTGAATTCATTGAAAGACGAACTGAACCAAGCCAAGGTTGAATTGGTTTTCGCCTTGGAGGAAAAAGACGTTCTTCAAGAAAAGTCTTCGGAGAAAATTCGTTCCTTGGAAATGCAATTGGAGGACACGAGAGGCAAACTTCTACAAGAGCAGGAAAACCTAGTTCTCAGTACCAATGAATCGAAAGAGCTTCTTCTTGATCTAAAATCTGAGCTTGATGCCGCACGAGAGGAAATTGCCCGTATGAAGACTGCCGGCCTTGGAGAATCGGTTGAAACTCGACAAGCGGTCTCCCAATTGCAAGAGGCATTAGGTAATATTAGGATCCTTCAGCAAAGCTTGGAAGAAGCGGAAATGTCCAATCGAGAGGTGGAGGATTTACGAGTTGATTTGGCGGAGGCAATGTCGACTCAATTAAATGAATTGCAAAAAGCGGAAGACGAAAAGATAGCCCTTAGCCAAACCATTGATGATCTGGAGACTGAAATCGCTATGCTGAGAGAAGAGGGTAAGGGCAATTCTCTTTCCACCAACAAGGCCATTGCGAGAATGCAGGAAGAGCTTACGGCTTCTCAAGCGGAAGTCTCCGCTTTGGAAGAACGCTTGGCTCAAGCGGAGGATTCGGGTCTTTCCACGCTCGTGGTTTTGGAAGATGAATTGGCCGCAGCCAAAGTCAAAAACCAAGAACTTGAAAAGGAGCTTCAGAATCAAGCCAAGGGTAAAACCAAGACGGTTGAGCTTTTGGAGAAAGAACTGACCAAGGCAATGCTCAAGCTTGATCAAATAGAATCAAGCAAGTCCGAAGGGGACTTGGAGGCTTTGATGCAAGAGAACCAAGGATTGCTCGCACAATTAAATGGTAAGGAGCAGTCCCATCTCGAAACGATTTCCTCTCTCGAATCCGAACTGAGCAAGACGTTGGAGGAGTTACGTCGGATTGAAACTAAAAACTCAAGTTTGGCCGAGCAGTATGCGACCCTGCAGTCTCAATCAAAGGATTTGGAAGCTACGAGTTTACCCGCGACTCCTGACTCCCGTGATGAGGATATGGCGCAATTTCTTGAAAAAATGAGAATTCTGGAAGAAGAAAAAGTCGCGGGCGAGATATTAATTCAAAGTTTGGAGAAGCGATTGGCTCAATCCAAACTTGAGCTAGAGAACGCTGTGAGTGAAACTCCTGAGGATGTCACGGAATCTCAATTGGTGAAAGATCTTCAAACTAAGTTGGAAAGAGCCTTGGGGCAACTGGCCGTTTTGGAAGCCGGAAGCCCTTCAGAGCAACTCGAACCCGACGTTACCGAAGAGGCGATGTCTCAATTGGAAGATGAGTTGTCGAATGCCGAACTGACCATTTCCAATTTGCAAAAAACCATTGAGGAAGATAACGCCAAGAGGAAAGAGATTCTTGCCGATTTGAAGACCGCGAATGAAAAATTGCTCGAAATCGAAAAATCCAGCATCCCATCTTCCCCCATCGAACCCTCCTTATCTCTACCCGAAGATTTTGAGCAAATCGAAGCATTGGAAAATGAATTGATGGCGGCTCGTGATCTGATCGAGGAACTGACCGAGAAAAATCTCAGCGAAGAAAACGCCAGAAAGGAATTGGAGGGTAGGCTGGTCAATGCAATGGGGAAATTAGATGGTGTGGAAAACACCATCAGTGAATCCGGCGACCGTCCAACTCCTTCCGATCTTCTTTCCTTAAGGCAGGCCTTGGATGAGAAGGAGATGATAGTGGACCAATTGAAGGAACAACTCAGTCAGGCAATTGAAGAACTATCGCAAAAGGAAGCCGAGCTTGAGTTGGCTAAGGAGATGGATCAGATTATTGCGCCAGATAGTGACTCCGGAGATCAGGAAATTCTCGCTCTTCAAAATGAAATCGGAGATTTGAGAAAACTTCTCGAGCAAGCGAAGCAGGACGTGAAGTTGGGAACCAAAGATCAGGATGGTATGAATGCTTTGCAAATGCAATTGCAGGATGCAGTTGCGGAGAGTCTTGAAATGCAGGCCGAATTGGAGGAGACGAAGCAAAGACTCTCTCAAATGGAATCTGCAGTTTCGCAGCCTGATTCAAGCGAGCAGTATGAAAAGGTTCTAAATGAAGCTAAAATCGCCGAATCCAATGCATTGGAGCGGATCGATCAACTAACTGCTGCCTTAAGAAATTCGGAAGAACTGAGGAAGGAGATGGAAGACTTGCTTGGTAGCGTGGGAGATATGCCATCCCCCCAATCTCAAGATGTCGCCAATAGTCCCGTCTTTCGCGAATTGCAGAATGAATTGGCAATGCTTCAGCAAGATCTTATGGTTGCGCGGGACTTGGCCGACCCGAGGGTTGGGGAGTTGCAGCAAGCCTTGAATGCAAGCCGCGAGGACAGCCAAAGGTTGAACGAGGAATTTAAAAAAGCAATGGATGATTTCGGAAATATCAAAGATCAACTTTCGAACTTGGAGGAGGAAAACACTCGATTGCGAAACGTTTCGCTTGCGCAAGCCCGTGACAATGCGGATCAAGGTATGACCAACATGTGGAACCAAATCAATGGACTTGAGAGCAAAATTTCCGGATTATCCCTAGAACTGAATCAGAAAAACAACACGATTGAGAACTTGAGGGATCAACTTGCTCGAGCCCAAGCCGGCCCTCCCGGTCTTTCTCCTGACGTCTCGGCCCTCAGGGCACAGGTGATCCGTTTGGGTGGCGACGTGCAAGATGCTCGAGATGGAGAAACTCGTTCCAAGGCCGAAACTGCGCGCTTGCAACAGGAGCTTGCATTTGCCGGTGAGCAAATCCGTGAGTTGCAGGAAAATTTGAGACAGGCTGAGTCAGCGGCTCGGGGTCTTCCATCGCGTATGCCTTCTATTGGGGCACCCATTTCGGGTTCCGCTTCGGTTGCATTGACTGCTTCCCAAGTTGCAGAGTTGGAGACTTTACGCCAACAAAATCTGAATTTGCAAAACCAGTTGAAGAACATGTCGGAGATTCCTGGCAGGAACGCGCTTGATCGTCGGATTCGAGACCTGAACCAAAAGAATCTGACTGCTCAAATTCAGTTGGATCAGGAACGGGCTCGGGTCGAGGACCTAAGAAAGCAGTTGGACGAAGCTCGAGATATCAAGCGTGGAGTCTTGGAACGCGGACAGTCGGCAAACCTGAAAGTTGATCTCCTTAATGATGAGCTTAGTCAGGCCAGAGGGAAAATTCAATCTCTCGAAAATGCCCTGGTCAACGCCAGAGAAGCAATTCGTGTCCTGCAAGCGGGTGGGAGCGGCTCCAATTCAATTCCCGTTTCCTTATCCGGGTCCGGGTCTTTGAGCGTGGGCCGCGATTCCTTTCTTCGTTCACCACCTCAATCTCGAGTTCTCCCCACCCGGACTTTCCGTCCTTCGGGGATCGGAACTCCTTCGTCGAGCAATGCTTTGCCAACAATCAGTCAACCACGAACCTTCAATCCATTAACCGCGGGTAGGCAAGGCGATGCAAGTGTACAAAACGTTCCATCGGGAGATTCATCGGTTCAATTGAAGGCAGAGGTGCAATTCCTAAACAACAAAAGAAGACCGGCGGGCTTCACGGAATTCTTTCTTGTCGAACAAAGCCTCGATTCCATTCTCCGGAATTCCATGGTGCGTATTCCACGAAACGAAGGAATCGAATCCTATGCCGAGCTTTGGGCTCGCGCTATTCAAAGAGGTTACCGGTTTCCCGGAGTTGCCGCATCAATTCGTAATTCACTAGCACGTTCGAGCTTAACCCGCCTGAAAACCAACTCCGTCGGCGAGGCGAACTTGGATAATTTGAAATCAGGCAGTTATTATGTTGTCGGAGCTTCCACTCTTGGGCAAGTCGGTGTCGTCTGGTCCAAGCCTGTTACTCTCCAAAACGGAGAAAATACTGTGAAACTAGATCTCAGAGATGCGGCTTGGGCAGAGTAAATTACTAGCCTCCAGTTATCATAGGCAAACCCTGATAAGATTTTCCGCTGAGGAATACTTAACCTATTGGTAGAAGGCTGAAATCACTCCCACTGGCACTCGCTCTAAAGGAGTTGGATTTTTAAAGACAAAGAATATTGCCGTTTGGAGATATTATCCCGATACAACAATATTTTAGTTCCTGTAAAAAAATCGAAACCTTACTTGAACTGACTTACGATACGAAGGTATCTTGACGCCTCCAAGTCTCCTGCTCGAACCGCTTGCTCAAACCATTGGCTCGCTTGCTTATAGTCAACCTCCACTCCTTGTCCGAGAAAGTGTAAAATACCCAAATATCTCAGGGCTTCGGGATGGTTGCTTTCGGCCGCTTTTTCGAACCATTTTCTGGCATCCTTGAACTGATCCTTTTTGTAACTGATTTTCCCTAACTCAGCCAAGGCTTCATCTTCCCCATCCCCAGCTGCTTTTTCAAGTACTGCGATTGAACTTTCGGTTTCCCCATTCAAAGCTATGCTCTGTTTGGCCACTTTTACGGGTGACTCGACCTCATCGTTTTCATTTGGCTGAAAATAATTGATCTCAAATTCGTCCAGTTCTGGGAGTTGCGCGGGTGTGACTAATGCAGTTTCGTTTGATTTGTTTGCATCGCTCTTGTCGGGGGGGAGGACGGACTTCCCGGCAGCCGAGGTGATGGAGCGGTTTTCCTTCGTCGCTTTGTAGGAGGCGGGTTGATTGGGGACACGGGTAAGCAGATTTTCATATCTGCGGAGTTGAAGAGCTGCTTCCGCAGAGCCATGAATGGAGGCTCTTCTTAGCCATTGTACGGCTAAGTCCAAGTTTTTATCGGTACCTTCGCCGAGTGCGTATTTCATTCCCAAGGTGAGTTGAGCCATGGTGAGCTCTCTTACTGCGGCGGCTTGAATCCAACGAATTGAGAAGTCGTCATTTTGATCAACACCATCTCCGACCGAATATGCCATTCCCAAGTAGAACATCCCCAGCGGCACCTTGTTGCGGGCAGAAAGGGAACACCATTTGAGGGCCAGCTTTGAGTTTTTGGCAACCCCTATTCCAGTAAAGTAAATCATGCCCAAAGTCGCTTGAGCAGTGGCAAACCCCATCTCGGCGGATTCTTCGATGTGGCGCAGAGCTTTCGGAACGTTAATGGGTGGATTGTCGATTTCCATCATTCCCAAACAATACAGGGCCAGGGGGTCCTTGCCTTTTACCAAAATCCGAAGATTCGAATGGAGGTAAGCTTCGTCATATAGAAACCTACC
>Ga0160422_10000229_pt1 | contig 32323 bp, 25 predicted proteins | sample Fk160mmetaG_FD_108192 | JGI IMG/M metagenome (GOLD analysis project Ga0160422, IMG submission 108192) | Marine microbial communities from the Central Pacific Ocean - Fk160115 60m metaG | ecosystem: Environmental > Aquatic > Marine > Oceanic > Photic zone | place: The Central Pacific Ocean...
AAACCTCTTCAGGCTCCTTTCCAAGGCTAGGGGTACTTCCATAGAACCAGGCACCCAGATGACCTCACCGATATCTATCGAATGCTTGCTAGCTTCATCTTTTGCATGCTCAAGCATCGATTCGATTTCTTCTTTGTGAAAAGAACCACATACTGCAACTATTTTCATTTTTCTACACCTCTATCTTTCAACAACCTCTCGATTGTTTCAACAATCAACTGAGTGTTACTGTCAACCTCTATGTTGACAACATCACCAACTTCTTTACTGTCTAGCGTTGTTAAGCGCATGGTTTCCGGTATGATATGTAGATCAAATTTACCATTGTTAACCTGTCCTACGGTTAGTGAAATACCGTCAATCGCAATGTAACCCTTCTCAGTGAGATACTTCTTTATTGATGGTGGAGCTAATATGGAAAGAGACATTTGGTCGCCAGATTCAGTCTTATCTGCAATTATTCCCGTCCCGAAAATATGTCCTGAAAGTATGTGCCCACCAACTTCGTCACCAAATTTCAGTGAGCGTTCAACATTTATTGAATCACCGATTGACAGGTCGCCTAGGTTGGTTCTTTCCATGGTTTCGTTTATGATGTCAAATTGAACAACGTCTGCATCAATTTTTACTGCGGTTAAACAAACACCATTGATTGAAACACTAGCACCAATTGCTAAATTATCGGCGTTTGGTAACTTTATCGTTACAGTTGTAACGGTATTCATCTCAGAAATTGACATTATCTGACCGATTCCTTGTATAATACCTGTGAACATTTTACTTCCTCACGCTTTCGTTTGCGACAATTCAAGTATGCGCGCAATTATTTTCCTCGTGCCGTCCAAGTCATCTGAGAGTCCCTCGACCCGAGTCACTTTTATCGCTTCATGGCCGAGCTCTTGTAACCTTTTTCGAATTGAGTCCTCGGCGTGTTCTTGATCGTATCCCAAAGCAATAACATCAGGATTTACTTTTGGAAGAATGTCATAAATAGACACATCAGGAGAATTGCCAACAATCGCTTCATCAACTGGCTTGAGTCCCTCAACCATCCGCCTTCGAAGATCGTGATTAGTTACTGGTTCGTGTTTGCGTATCCGAACCGTGTCATCATGTGCGACCACGACTGTGAGATGTTTGCCAAGTGACTTGGCTTGCTCTAGGTAGTGGAGATGACCTGCGTGAAGTAGGTCAAAAACCCCGACTGCCATCACTCTCATGAAATCCTCTCCAAAACTCCCTGCTGGTTGTTACTGATGATGTTACCGATTAAACTACTGACTCGAGCGCACTAACTATATCAGCACCTTCGAGGAATGGAATATTTCTTGCTTCAGCCCATGACCTTGCTGCTTCTACAGGAAGGGCTAAATCGCCGTCGGACTCAAGCATTTCCGCACCAATAACCACCGGCGAGACGCCAGACAATCTGGCTAAACCAACCGCTAGCTCCGTATGGCCTTGACGACGTGTTAAGCCACCTTCTGTTTCACGACACACTGGAATGTGCCCCGGAGTCCTAAATTCTTGTCCGAGTAATTTTTTTGCTTGTGCTGGCTCAACCTTGTTGGAGAACACTTCATTGGTCAACTCAGCAAACCTCCTGGTGGTTAAACTGCGATCTTTATCGGTGATGCCAGTATATGTTTCTCGATGATTAAGTGACAAAGTAAAGGCTGAGCGGGAATCATAGCGTAAATCATTGGTAACCAATTCCGATAAAACATCGAACCGAGAGACTAACTCTGGTTGAGTATGAAGGTCTTGCAAAAATGGCAATCCGAACCTTTCTCCAACCTCATGCCCAATGGCCAAGAATAACAGCCCCCCACAATCTTGTCTCAGTTGCCTCATGGTCGCTGGAGTTGCATGCTGGGCAGAGAATAGTAAATCTGTTTCACCTTCTCTTTTTTCTGAATCAAACAGACATACTGGTAATCCATTAGCGAACGCAGTAACCGCAGCTTCTATTGAATTGGTCATAGACCCGGGTCGAGCCTCTCATTGATGAAGTGTCGCATACCATCATAAGCAAAAAAGATGCCATTTTCAGGGTTTTTTTGTCCGAATAACGGAAAGGTCTTATCATGAGGTGACCATTGGCTTGAACCTGCGGGGTGGGTGTGATGCCAGTTAGATTAGGTCCAGCGGGTATTCCTTTATCATGTAAAGGCAGAACCATAGTTGAAGGGATGGATGATATAATTTCCCTCGGATTGGAGACTATGGAAGTCCAAACTGTAAGAATGATTGCACCCCAACACTTTGAACAGTATTGGCAAGCAGGAGTTCTTGCCAACAAAACTGAATTTGAGATGAATATTCACGGGCCATATTACAGCGAGCTGCTAGGCAACCGCGTCGAGAGGGGACGCTCTCTAACCAAGATTGAATCAACCCTTCAGGCGGCGAAAACCATCAATGCTAGACACATCACACTGCACGCTGGCCACTATGGTGAAATGGGCCGAGGACGAGCCGCTAATGAACAGTTGGCCAACGTATTCGCTGGAATTGTCGACCGAGTTCACGAAATTTGGCACGATGATGAAGACATTTACCCCGTATTTCCATGGTTGAAAGACGGAACTCCATCAAAAATAGGCATTGAAACCTCCGGCCGACAGGAACTGTGGGGCAGCCTTGAGGAAGTACTAGAGGTGGTTAACCACGTCGAAGGAACCGTTCCAGTCCTCAACATAGCACATATTCACTCGCGGGGTCACGGCAGTATGAGGACCTCAGAAGATTACGGAGAAATGTTTGATTTAGTGCGTGAAACTATCGGAACCAAGGAATTCTACTGCCACTTTTCGGGCGTCGAACACCGAACAGGTAACGCAATGCACTACACGCAAATTAAGAAATCAGACCTTAACTTTGAACCGCTGGCTGAATTTATCGTAGAAGAAGGTGGTTGGTTAGACATCACCCTCATCTCGGATTCTCCACTACTGGAACACGACGCTATGTATATGTTACAGAACATCGAAAAAGCACGTCACAAGCAACTTGAACGCAAGGCAAGAGAAGACCGAAGAAGAAGTCTGGCTGCACAAACGGGCCGCTCGGCGGAAGAGATTAAAGCAAGGGAACTCGAAATAGCCAGTGCCCGAACCAAAGCAGCCACAGCAGAGATGAAGCAAAAAGCTGCTGAACAGCAGGCCGCTGAAGCTAAAGCACCTGTAGAAAGCAAACCAGAAGAAGCGACTGCAGAAGCACCAAAGCCGAAACCTAAGGCGAGCAAGAATAAGAAACCTGAGGCCAAAGTTGATGACGATGTTTTCGACTTTGACGAAGAAGATGAGGACCTTTTCTGACTTCGTCGATAGAATATCATCTACAAATCAGTAGTTTCAAACTGCTACAGCGGTAATTAAGATAAGGTCGAGCCAAACCGCAGACCTGTTAAACATGGCACATATCGCAATTCTTGGCTTGGGTAACTGGGGTACTGCGGTCGCTCGTATGTGGTTACTCGAGGGGCACAAAGTCAAAGGTTGGACAATTGAACAAGAAGTGTACGAATCCGTCGTAATGGATGGGATAAACAGAAAATACCTGCCAAACCATTCTGTCGAGGGCTTAGAAGCCACAATGCGGCTTGACGAAGCACTGGACGGGGTGGAGATTGTAGTTCTAGCAATACCATCGTCAGTAATATTGGATGTCGTAGATGAAGTAATTCCTCACCTGAGACCTGGGCATGTATTAATTGATCTGGCTAAAGGCTTGGCTCCGGGAAAGCGATTAATTTCTCAAGCCATCCATGAGAAACTCGATGCGGCACAAATGACCAACCCATTGGCCGTAGTCACTGGGCCAACCATCGCTCCGGAAGCGGCAGGAGGGGTGATAACTACTGCATTAGTAGCCAGTGAGGATGAATCAGTTGCAAAGCGACTGGCAGAAACCTTGACCACTCAAACCTTCATTCTTCACGCTGCGTCCGACCCAGTCGGAGCAGAACTATGGGGTGCGTTCAAGAACGTTATTGCTCTAACCTGTGGACTAGTTGACGGGTTAAAAAAAGTAGGAACTTTGGGCGGAGACAATCTAAAAGCGGCGATTTTCATGGCGGGATTCAAGGAAGGCTGTCTATTATTACCACAACTGGGCGCAAAAGCTGAGGTGGCATTTGGTCCAGCTGGGCTAGGCGATCTATACGTTACCGCTACCTCACCCTATGGACGAAATCGCAGCATGGGTGAAAAACTGGGAACTGGCTTGTCACTAGATGAGGCGCTTGGAGAAATGACCATGGTTGCAGAAGGTGTTAGGGCCGCAAGAATGTTCATCACGAGAGCAGATGATGAAGGTATAAGAGTACCGTTTACCAAAGCAATTAACACTCTACTCGACGGTGAGATTACTGCTGAGGAATGCTGCCGAAGAATTGTTGGCCTAAACTAGAAGCAACTTCCGTCGGTGTTGTTTTGTATGATATTGGCGTGGGAATAGCATGGCGGAAGATTTGAGCGAACTGGAGGCGCGACTGTTTGAGTGGATTAGGCAGTCTGACTTTGAAACAGTTCCTTGGTCAACCGCAAACGCAGCAAAAGCGTTCAAAGTCAAAAAAGACGAAATTTATGAGGCTGTTGCAGCTCTAACAAGAAAAGTTCCTGAGAGAATTCAAGTCTTTTACAAAGCGGGCGCAGTCCACATTGCTGCAGAGTAAGAAAGTTGTTTATTTAGGACAACCTAAACTATATCTATGATTAGATTTAGGGCCCCCTAAGGTGAAAAAATGAAAGCAACCAAAGTAGCAATTTTTACAACACTATTGATAGTTTTAGGCAGTATTCCTGGATGTATTTTCGATCCAGTAGAGTTTGACAAATGTGAGGACGAGGATAACTGTCTGACCATCGCATTTGAAACAAAAGAAGAATACAAAAACGCGGATGAAAACCCGCAAAAACTGGCTGACAGGCTTGAAGAATTGATGGGCATTGAAGTTGAGATATACACCGTTTCTGGACCTGCTGCAACCATTGCTGCCCTTGAATATGGTAACGCAGACATTGGCTTCCTCGATGGTGGAGCAGCATGGTTAAGCATCGAAACCAGAGGATTCGAAGTTGCCGCTGCCGAGCAAAAAGGTGATGGAAGACCATACTATAACGCTGTAGCATGGGTGCACACCGACTCAGACATGGCTATTGCCGACCGCGCTGGAGAAGACCCGTATGCACTCATGGCTGGTAAAATCTCTTGCCACACCTCACCGCTTGGTAGTTCAGGCATGCTTCTACCAATGGGATGGATGATATCGGAAGGATACGTGCAAGTCGTTGGTGATGTCAATAACATGGATTCACTATACGAAACTGTTAGAGCACACTTTTCAGAGGACTCAAGCATTCCAGACAGCGGCACCCTGTATCGTGGATATGGTGGTTCATTGCGCTGTTTAGCGGAGCACACACTGGGTGATGCAACAGACTACATCTCGTTCGCTAAGGACCCAACTGTGCCAGATTACTGTGGTGATGACCCGCGCTCTTGGTGCTTTGAGGGCGATTTCGACAGCACAGATGATTTCTACCCCCTAGGTGGTTACAACGAAACAACCGGAGAAATCAACAGTTTTGGCAAGGCCCCAAGTCACCCAATCATGTACAACCCAACATACTTCACCCAGAGCGACGTCGACTTACTCAGGTCTGCATTTGAAACGATGAATGGAAATGATGACGACTTGGCGATTCTTGAAGATGTTTTGGGCACACCAGGTATTACTATCACCGACACTGAGTCCCACATCGGGGATTACGGCAACGCTATCGAAGACGTTCCAGGTATCGCTGCGTATCTAAATGATAAAGTCAACAAAACAACCTCAGATGACAGCGGTTCAAACACAATCCTCTATGTTGGTGGTGCAGTTGCTGCGCTGGCCTTGGTTACTGGTGCAATTTTCATCCGCAATTCCAACAGCAACAAAAACATCGAGAGCGAAAGTGAAGATGCAAGTGATCAATCATGAATCAGAATAAGGCATTTATCTTAGTAATTGTCTTATTGTCTGCTAGCATCTCAGGGTATGAGTTGTATCAAAGGTACAACTCTGAGGATGAACCTAGGTTTCAATGGCCTGAAAAAGTTGACATTCCCTGCCAACCCAATTCTGCAGAATTCGACTGTGAGGTTTACACACAGGTAAGCTCCACACCGGTAAAGTCGCTACAACATCCGTCCAGCGATGTGGTGTGGATTGCGTCACTCGACGGTATAATATCCTCGTGGGATGGTGCAACCCTGACCGAGGTAGGCAACCTAAGTAGCGTAATCTCAAATTGCCACAATGAACAAGGCCTGCTTGGATTTGAGTTCTCCCATGATTTTACCAGCAGCCAAGAAATTCTACTATCATATACTGAGGATGCTGATTGTGATGGCGGCTCAAATTTATCTGGGATGGTCATTGCCTCAGTAGAGATTGTTAATGATCAAGTAAATCTGGGCTCACTAGTAGAGTTGCGTAACGTTGCTAAAGAAAATCGAAACCACAACGGCGGCAACTTGCATTCGCTGAATGATGGGACTTACCTTTGGTCGCTTGGTGACGGAGGCGGCTCAGGTGACCCATATGGCAACGGACAAAATGTCCACAACCCGTTAGGAACCATCCAATACTTTGCTTATGCCAACAAGACCATTCAGCCAGTGCTAGATAACTACGGTAACGACTCTGACTATGTGCTACATCACGGTCTACGTAATCCATGGAAATTTGACACCGATGACCAGGGGAGAATTTGGATTGCTGACGTTGGGCAATACTGCTACGAAGAAGTCAATCTGGTTCCTATGTTAGATCAATCGAATTTTGGTTGGTCTGAGCGTGAAGGGATGCACATTTACGACCCAAGTGACGATTGCACCAGCCCGCCTGATGAACTCACAGATTCTCAACTAACAGATCCAATCATCGAGTACCCTCACTCTGGTGGCAACTGCTCAATTACCGGTGGATTTTGGATGGATTGGGGGCCAGATTTCTTACAAAACAGTTACATCTACGGTGACTTTTGCACAGGCTCGATTTGGCAGATAACGGAGAGTAGTGATGGTTTTCAATCAAGTTATGTTACCGGAGTTGGAACCTACATAACCGGATTTGGACAAGGAATAAATGATGAATTGCTGATATTCAGCTGGACTGGAGAAATTTACCATCTAATTGCCTTATAGTTACCAAACTGCTAATCCTCTTGCTTTCTCCATCGCTGTGTGATACTAGCCGGTAAGAGTGTAGAAATCAGTGATTTACTACCGATTTCAGCCTCGTCTGTCACGAAGGACCTAATGAATAATGACAAGAAATCAATTATGACTATTACCACGTAAATAACGATAAGATAACTCATCACGTCGTTATAGTTGCCAAGTTCCATTGCTCGGTCAATATGAAGGCCTATACCACCAGCACCAACCAGACCAAGGACAGTCCCGTGTCTGACATTATACTCAAACATGAACAACAATTGGCTGAGGAAAGTATTACCTGATTCGGGTATAACAACTTTAGACACTATTTCGCTGTGCCGCAACCCCATTGCTCGAGCAGCCTCGAGTGGTTCGCGATTTATACCTTCAATCTCCTCATACTGTAGTTTTCCTATGTAACCAATAGTATAGAGAATCATGGCTAACACCCCAGCGAGTGGGCCGATTCCAACAACGATCACAAAAATGATCGCCCAGATTATGCTTGGCAGACTTCGAGTTAACGCCAAGAATATCCGGGTCGGAACTAAAACGTAACGTGGCACCAAATTTTTTGCCGCAAATGGCGATAGGGCAATCGCTCCTATGAAACCGAAAATTGTCGCGACAAAAGCCATTTTTAGGGTTTCCAACATACCAGTATAAGCCTTGGAACAGAAAAATCCAATCTCGACACGACAATTTGGTGGTTCTGATTGTGCTTCAAAAATAAGCGACCATCTCGGTGGCCACAGCTCAGTGTTCCAGAATTTTATCAAATTGGCAAACCCACCGGTGAGGTCACCCCAATCACCTCGCACTAAATTATTCAATACGACAAGTGCAGTAATAAGTAGACCAAATGAAATTAACCAGACCTTGTTTAACCTTCCAGACATTGATTTCAGGCCTCCGAAGTTAACTTACTGTCGAACCCGCTAAGATCAATTATCCGATCAGCAATTTGTTCAGCTCGCTCAATGTGGTGCTCAACTAGGAGCATGGCGCATTGGTTTTCACTGACATAGTTCTTCATTAAAGAAATGATAGAGTCTGCATTTTCCTTATCCAATTCACTGAGAAATTCATCAGCCAGTATGAGTTGTGGTTGTTGAGCAATGGCGCGAGCGGTTGCAACACGTCTCTGTTGTCCACCTGATAAGCGTCTGATTGGTTCATCGATTTTTTCCGATAACCCTACTTGGGCAACACAATCACGAATCACCAGCGATTTACGTTTCGACCAATTGAATATATTGCCAGATTTGGTTCTCACTTTTACTCCGCATCGAGCTCCTAACTCTACATTGTGGTAAACGCTTGCATGCCTTACTAAGCCAAGGCGTTGTGGAATGTAGCCGATACCGCCACGTCGCCTGATATCTCCAATAATCTGCCCGGATAACTTGGGAATAACGCCGGCAATGGTTCTGAGCAAAGTGGTCTTACCAAGACCAGATATGCCGACAATTGCAACTATCTCACCGGGCATAATTTCTAGATTTATTTTGCTTAACAACGGTAAATCGTAGCCAACTGTTAAGTCACGAATTTTGATTATTGGTTTAGCCATCCACTACACCAACTAGTACAAGCAATTATTCCTGCAAATAAGTATATAAATAAATATCTCATTCACTGTTGTGCAATTATCCTGGCTTGTTTTACCAAATCGATTATTGACACGCGCAACTCATCTGAAGTGATCGTCTTGCCATATGGGATGTATACTTGATGATTCGATTCCATGCATTGTAAGAAAATTCCCCGTGAGTCCAAATCATTCATGTGGACAATGGCTGAATTTTTGGTGAAGTGAGCGTTGTAAATATCTACCATTGCATCGACATGGTCATCATTCATGTGTTCAATGGACCCTGATTTTACCTCATCTAAACTAGGTTGAACGGTTGCTGAGAGATATTCATCACCATCAATCCAGCATATTTTGCCGAAGCCCGCAATATATCGAATTGAAATTATTTCATCCATAGACCAAAATGAAAAATTGTGCGTTTTCAAGTAAGCATCAGCATTCGGCACCTGTGCCTTATAGCGTGTCAACATTGCCTCCTGTTGTTCATTAGTTACCCTGACTACAGCATGTGAATAAACAGAATCATCTTCAGCAACTACTACTTCCTTAAACTTACCAATCAAACATGCGCGCCAGTAGGATTGAGGGTCACCCTCAGGATTGGGGTGTGAAATAAAAAGTGAGGATCTTTGATCTTCGATGAGATTTTTCGTATGTGCAGCAATACTTGCAATCAGTATGTATGGCTTGCCATCGTGATTGATAGCAAACGGGACTACTGAACTTAGGGGAAATTCGTTAATCTCGTCTTTGACAGAGAGCGTTGAAAGCACGCCGTGTCCGACATCGATCATCCACTGAAGGACATTTTTGGCTGGATTTTCGTTTTTCCTTGAATTTATTTCCGCAGCAAGTATTTCATCGCTTGACATCCTATCATGCCCCATTTTCGACAAAGAGGCCAATGGTCTCTTGCAACCATTCTTCAGCCTCGTCGTCGTAATCGGTATCACAATCTATTCTGTCATTGATTCTATTGCCGCCTTTCTGTTCTAGCACATCATCCCACTGGATTCCAGCCTCACAGAACAGATCGAAGGCCGTATCACCCAAGGCTAACACGGCAAAATTGAGATTACTAAAATCATCATCTCCGGCTTCTGTTGCAGCCTCGTATAAATCGATAGCATTGTCAGGCTGCTCGCCGTCACCCCATGTGCTGCAAACGATAATCAGGTTGTCATGTTCTTGCATATCGGCAACAGTAACTTCATCCATGCCGTTTATGGTTGCATCTAGACCGCTATCAGCCGCCATCTTTTCTGCATCCATAGCTAACAATTCCGAGTTACCAGTCTCCGTTCCGTATAATATCAAAATCTTTTTTGTCATATTTATTCCTCTTTTTTTGGCTTTAGCACATTGATGATTGGTGAACCTGATTCATCCGTCTTCAACACCTCGGCCTCCACGCTGTATACCTCGGAAACAGTGGTCATGTTTAATGCAATGCATGGTTTGTCATAACAATATATATTTGAGTCGTGAATTACTAGAATCATATCAGCAAATTTGCTTGCTAAATTTATGTCGTGCATGGCGACAATTGCACTGCAAGAATTGGATTCATCACTCACTAAATTCTTGATCTGGGTTAAAATATCATACTGACTAAATAAATCTAAACTACTCGTGGGTTCATCGAATAAGTATAGTTGCGGCTGTTGTGCAATCGCTTTAGCAATCATCACTTTCTGTTGTTCACCCCCTGACAAAGTGTGAAACTTGCGGAACGCGAATTCCTCAAGTTTTAGCTTTTCAATAATTCTAGCGACAATTTTGCGATCTTTTTCGCCGACACTCCAGGTTAGGTATGGCCGCCTGCCTAGAAGAATTACATCGTAGACGTCAATTGGGAAACTGGTAGAGACATTTTGCGGAACATATGCCACTTTCTTGGCCAGTTCGTTGATTGTTAAATCTTCAATGGATTGGCCTAGAATGCGAACCTCGCCATCGTTTATTTGATTGATCTTGTTTAGGCATTTTATAAGGGTAGATTTACCAGTACCATTGACTCCTAATACCGCAACCAAACAATTGGGCTCAACAGCGAATGAAATGTCATTTAGAATTTCTTTTTGGCCATAAGAAAAGTTCAGTCCCGTTACCTCAACTAGCGGGATTGATTGCTCATTAGTTGCTTCTTTAGGCATGGGCACCACTCCTTTTACTCAATAACAAATATAGGAAGAATGGACCACCTATTATCGACAACATAATTCCAACAGGTAACACCACTGGGGAGAACAATGTGCCTCCGATGGTATCAGCTATCAAAACTAGCAGGGCGCCAATCAATGCTGAAGATGGAACTAATCGGCGATAATCATTCCCCACAATCAATCTTGCAATGTGTGGTGCGGCAAGACCAACAAAGCCAATCAAGCCAGTAAAAGCGATAATTATCGAGGTTGCGAACGCTGAAATTACCAGAATCTTTCTGCGCAATAATCCCGGGTCAACACCCGTAGATATGGCAAAATCATCCCCCCCGATAGCAAGGGTATTCAAGTCCCAAGAATATTTTATCAATCTCGGATAGAGTAAGGTAAGAATAAATCCAACAAACAATACTGTAGTTAGGTCTGGCCGCCTGACACTACCGAATGACCAATGGGTCAATTGTGCTAACTGCTGTGGGGTAGCAAAGTAGACCAGTGATTCAACTATTGCGCCATTGATGAAGGTAATTGCTATGCCGACTAAGATATATGACTCAGCAGAAACCCCTCTAAGTTCTCCGAGTTTGATGACAATGAAGACAACAATAAGTGAAAAAATAAATGTGTTTACCACGATTAAAGTGTTTGGAATAAATTCCATCAAAGTGCTGTAAATCTCGTTGTCAAAGACAGGTAAATCGATTACCGAAAACCCCAGTATGATTGCTAATGCTGCACCTAGAGATGCTCCTGAGGCAACTCCAAGGGTTAGTGGGGAAACTAGTGGATTACCCAAACTACCTTGCATCAAAGTCCCTGCTGTGGCCAAGGCTGCCCCAGCAAAAATAGCCATCATTACTCTAGGTAAACGTATGTTGATTAGGATGCTTTCCTGAATGTCTGTCGGAGTTTCTAAGCCAAGTATAATCATGATAATTTTAGAAAAACTCAGTGATTTAGACGAACCAAGTCCCATCGAAAAAATAGCCACTAACGCAGTTGATACAAGCATCAAAAAGATGTAGAATTTTTGGCGTTTGGCCCTCAATTCTATTCGATCGGCTAGGCCATTAGATTCCTCGGTTGTGGAGTCAAAGACTTCGTCTATTCTCCACAACTAACCTCACCTAAGCTACACAGACAAATTTGCCAATTCGATCGGTTCCATGATATCGAGTGAAGTAGTCATCGAGAATTTGTTCAGTGTCAACATCTTCAAACAAATTTGGATGCAGGGATTTTGCTAGGGTTGGTAATCCATGTATCATCATTGGGCCAGCAAATTCGCCTGCCATGACAAACATTTGATTTTGCTTTATTGCAGTAAGCTCGTCAAAGCCTGCACGATCTGCAATAAAACCAAAATGTGAATCGCATTGGTCATTTGGGTCATAATCATCATAGCCAATTTCAAAGGTAATTCCATCAAACATCAAATAATCTGGATTACTATCAATTATAGCCTCGAGGTCAACGTGTGTTGTATGGCCGATGAGGTCAGCAAACACGTTCACTCCACCCGCCATTGAAATCAAATCATTCCATTGTGAGCTCGCAGTTAGGACTACTGGGTCTCTGGTCAACGACGCATGATGCTCCATCACAACGCTTGGTCTGTCGCTATCGGATACGCTTTGAATTCGTGAGTTAACTAGTTCCTCCAACTCATCGAATTCAGTGAAAATCTCGGCAAGTTTGTCCTCTTTTCCGAACAATTTAGCAATCACAGACATTTCATCCCTAAGTGAGTCATATTTGTAGAAATCGAGCGCAATGACGTTGATACCAACTGGTTCTAGTTTGTCTCTAATCATGTCCGTGTCAACCATACCGTTGGTGGCAAAAACGATGTAAACATCGGGACGAACATCGAACAGTGCCTCGAAATCTATTTCAGAATGCGCTGAATATTGGACAACATCAGTATCCTGTAACTCTGGCCACAAGTCTGAGTCGATGAAATCACCGGAAATGCCACTAATTACTGAAAAATCAACCTCTAGCATCCTCATCACTGTTGCAACGTAGGTATTTGTTATAACAACACTATCGGGTGCCTCATCAAAGTAATGTGTAACACCATTGGTGTCTTGCACTTCAATTGCTCCAGACTCAAGGATTTGTGAATCATTATCAATTACCAGCTTGTAGCCAATGAAACCTAGTAATATTAGCACTATCAGTTGCATAGCAACGAGCTTCTTGCTTTCATTCATCATATTCACCACGCTGATTTAGCACGACTACCGCCAGTCCAATAACCGAAACCAATGCAAATATCGACACAAAACTCGCATCTTCCGATTCATCAGTGGGGGGAGTGATTAGATTGACATATGAAGAATTTGATAGTTCTGAATACTTGCCTCCATCAAACCCTAAGTTCGCTCGGAACCTATTCTGTCCTTCCTCTAACGCATCAAAAGTAAAGAAATTATCAGTGCCATTGTAGATTTCTGTTACCAAACCATCAGGTGATGTATGTTGCAGGGCATACCAATCAGCATCGACAGTTTGGGTCCATTCAATGTATAGTCCAGTGTTTTCGGCAATATCTTGCGCATATGGCAGGTTTAATTCGGGGGTTGGCACCTTGAAATCGACCTCGATAGAGATTACTTCACTAAAGACCTCTGAGCCAGAAAACAATCGAGCTGTTATTTGGTATTCGTACACACCGTCATCCTCGTTTTCAACCGAAAAACTGGTTGCCTCTCCGGTGTAAACTATCTCGCCATTGCGCAACAAGTCGTATGAGGTTGCGCTAGCAAAGGGTCCCCATTCAACAGTGTAGTGCATGGTGTTTATTGTGGTGGATTCGGTAACAAACTGGGGCTGAGAAGGCATTCCTGAGAAGCCGTTTAGGTGGTAAGTGACTGACTCTGAGTGCGAACCAGGAAGCCTATCAACAATCTTGACCCAGTTCCTTACAGTGTCATTATACCACAGTTCCCAGGAGTCTACATTGTCGCTTTGATCTGTTATCTTGTAATACGTAGTTGAGTAGTTACCACTAGGAGTTTCAATCATCACTCCCTCGACAATAGTTACCGTATTTGTGGTATCGTCATAGCCGTTTGGGTGTCCTGGGACCCCGATTATGTTGGTTCGATTGAAGTGTGCGAATGCAGCGGTTCCAGAGAATAGGTTAGTTTCTTGATTGCCATCAGTCGTGTAACTCCATCCCATCGTTCCATCAACGAAGTATCGTGAGGTTTCGGAGTATGTCCTGACTTTGAGTAAATTATCGGTATCGATCCAGTGGTATCTCACCCTGTCAGGGCTGTCATATTCATCAACAACCTTCATGAGATAACAATCCTGTGGATTGCCAAAGGCATCAATCATTGATTCCGTACCTGCGACAGTCATGGTTATGTTGTGGGTCCCAGCACTGCTAACAGGGTAGTAGTCAACATCATATGACCAACTCATCCCGACATTCCAGAAGCCCGCACCGGCATCATCTAAGACAACGACTGTCAGGGTCTTTGTAGCATCAGTTGTCCCATTTGGATTAATTGCAACCAATGAAAATACATAGGTACCCGGTTCACTTGGAGCAAATTCATAATACTCGTTGAACCCGCGATAGGCAAGTTCGCCGTCAATAAACAAATCGAAGTGATCGGTGTAGTCTCCACCGCTCCAATCTATGATGCGGGGAGATTCAGCAATCGACATGTCAAAGCTCTGCAATAAAAATTCTGGCGCTGCTGGCTTTTCCGGGATAATCTGGGACGTCATATTGAACCAGCCTGTTCCTGAATCGATTTCCACCATCGAAAGACTGACCAATTCTATCGGCCCGCTGGTTGCGCTAATGTTGTAGTGGCTTCCTATAGTCAGACCGCAGAAGAGGTAAAAACCGTCATCGTCTGAATAAACTGACTGTGAACCGATAGTTATTACTGCGTTGGGGATTGGGTTATCATAGATGTCTCTTAATACACCAAAACGACAGTTCTCATCTGGGTTTAAAGAGAGGTGATTAATGAATGGTTCAGTTGATGAGCCGGTTCGTAGTTTAATTGTCACATCTCGCTCTTGGCCATCAGCAAATACAGCATTAACTGAGTAGTATTCGCCTATCTGATAGGGTCCTAGGCTGACTAACTGAGAGTATTGCACAGTTTCTGAAGTATCATCGCTAACAACAGTGAACTCAGCTTGCTGATCAGTAGTCTCGATGGTAATCCAGTTGTGGTTAACCGTCCAATCTAGGTCTAAGTTAGCATCTAGCATAATCTTTCGATAGGCGACAGTGTGTCCGTTGTCCATGAAGTATGCCCTAATCGAATACTCTCCTTCGGGAATGTTGCTAAACTCATAGGCTCCTGAGGAATCTGTCCAGATTGACTCATAACCGGAGAGTTTCATTGATGTGCTGCCAGCGATGCTGCCATCTGTATCAAATACGACACCAGATATTGAGTATCCAGTTGTAGAGTCGTCATCGCCAGTTTCAGACATACCAGTTGGAATTAATGCAATCAGCAACAATGCGATAAGCACAATTGAATTATGTCGTTTCATTTTCCACACCAAGTCAGTAGATGCCAACGGAGCATATCTCAATATGGGTGACTTTTAAGATATGCTCCGCCGGCGGTGATGCCAAAGTTAGCGGAGGACTAACTATGCTGTGTAATTCAAGCGTAGGTACCCAACTCATCAGCAGTGATGCCGTAGTGAGCAAGGACCATCTGCAAGTAAGGCGCTATGTCATATGACTGACCTAGTTGGGTTGCATCTTGTAGATTAACAATCTCGTTGATCTTTTCAGCACCATACTTGTCTTGGAAATACATAGACGAGTAGCCATCACATTCGGTTTCGTTAGATACGTCGGTTGAGACCATGTGGGTAACAGTGTTGTAGCATGTGTCGGCTGGTCCGTCAGCATCCTGTGAACCGTTGGTCCAGATGAACGCGTCACATGTTGCCGCATCGATGTCGCCCATGTACATTACCTTGTGAACAGCCATGTTGTAGCAAGCGTCGGTGTATTGTGCTGTGTAAGCTTCAATTACCTTCCAGAAAGCGTAGCCTTCTGCTTGATACTTAGGACCGTTGTCGGCATCATCCATCTTGTATGTGTACTTCATGGTTGCTTGTGTGTAGGTGATGATTACGTTCTTGACAACTGTGTTGGTTGCTGCTGTGTATCCAGCCTGGTCTTGTGCTTGTAGAGCTGCAAGTCCGTCAACCATTGCGGTCTCGACTGCGTTTAGTGTGTTTGAAACGCCGTTGGTTTCAGTTCCAAAGTCTGCAGAGCGCTTCTTGAATGTGTTGGCTGGTGCGCAACTTAGGTCTTCATCTGGACCGTGGAAGAAAGCCCAGCCTTCGTCCCAGTTGTGTGGAGCGCCAGTGTCGTCATCGACGTTACCATCGTCAGCCTTGGCAACTGCAGTATTTAGTTCGTGGATTGTGTAAGCAATCATTCCCATGTTTGCAGTTAGTTTTGCAACACCTTGGTATCTTACAGTGTCAGAGGTTCCGGCAAAGTCACCAGTTCCGTCCAGAGCTGCAGTTATGTGGGCGTCGATTGAGCCTGCTTGACCGTAGTAGTCATCGTAGCCGTGGGCTTTGCCCTCAGCAGAAGCAAACCCAGCAAGAGTTCTGTAAGAGCCATCGCTCTTCTCCGCATTCTTACCGTTCTGGTAAATGTCCTTTGCTGTTGCAAAGTCAAATGCGCTTGCTGCGGTCTTTATGTCACACAGATCTTTCATCAAACTGCGATGGTTATCGACGTTTGATGCATATGTGTAGCCACCGTCGGACGCGTCCATGGTGCTACCACTGTCTGTGGTTTCTTCGTCTTCGTCACCTACGCAACCTGCTAGTCCTGCTGCTGCCATAAGTACAATCAATATCATTCCTTTCAATTTTGTTTGGTTCATATATAATACACCTTTTCGGCGGGCCTAAAAAACTGCCCTACTAAAAGATTAGGTTTACCTAAAATATCAATTTCGCTTGTTCTATGCTGAAATCCACTGCACTGTGAGGCCTTCCACATATCGATCGTTGGATAATCCAGTGTGACCCACAGGACGAACCACCACCAAAATATCCAAGTCTCCGCCCCAATTTGCCTCAGCAACACAGAATACCTCTCCGACTTTGAAACCGGTTGGGTCTGAACTTAATGTCAGACTTCTGAGTTCATATAGTCTGATGTCTAATTCTACAGATTGCGAGCCCACATCGTAAGAATGGGTCTGTTTGTCTTTTATCGGAATTAATTTCATCTCGTCTTCATCGATGTCAAATACAATTTGTTGATCCAATAGTTGTATTGCTTGGTCCAATCTAGATTGTTGCATATCAAACAAATCTGCGATAATAAGCGTTGATGAGGCAGCTGATAACTTACCAAATTGGTGCGGTGTTCTAATGGTTAACGATTGAACAATCTCAACATCCAGTCCACCATCAGAAGGTAACCTCAACCATGTATACTGCTGCCCACCGGGATATAATGGAGCGTTGGGGTTCTCGTCGAATAGCGGGTCTCCCCACGAATCAGGCGCCTTGGGGGTTGAGGTTGGGGCAAAACCGCTCAATAGCACAATTAACAGCATTGACGCTATTGCGTAGGCTCGAATCTTGCCGTAGTCACGCCATGACTTTCGGCCTGCAGGGCTAAGCACGGATAATAGCAGCGCACCAGGAATGACGAAGATTACCCCATAGGGCACAACCCACATCAGCATGATGCAGCCAATCAATACCTCGAAACCTTTGTCGCCGTATGCATGTTTGGCAGAAATTTTTGCTTCATTACTCAAGTTATTGTTAATCTGAACAACCGCATAAATTGCCCCAACTAACATCAACGATGTAAAAATTGAGACAAACATGTTAAACATGTAGTTGAATTGGTATTTCAACAATAACCTTTGCCAAAAATACTCCTAGTGAAGTTAATTTGTCATAGTTGAACATTTAGGCCGATACATGACAGGCCGGGCGCTGGAGTTGATTGACGTCACGTTCCGGCACAAGATATCTCGTCCGAAATTTACTAACCCTTGGCAAACTAAGCTAGGACCTGGAGTCCTAGGATTAAGCTTCACCGTAGAGGCAGGCCAGATTATCGGGCTAGTTGGACCAAATGGTGCCGGAAAAACTACCCTACTACGCATCCTTGCCGGTGTTATGCCGATTGACTCCGGTAAAATTAAGCTACAAGATGTTGAACTAGACATCGTAAATGGTCCAATCGACCGACAATTACGGGCAAACATTGGTCACATGCCGGAGCAGGTTAGATGGTCGGGTAATGCAACAGTATGGCAGACCATACATCAGTTCTCCAACATGCGGGCGAATCGTGGAACACCTGAAAAACTACTAAAATTAGTTGGTTTATCTTCTAAACATACATCTCCACTGGACGAACTTAGCCAAGGTATGCGACAAAGATTAAGTTTGGCGATTGCGTTGATGGGTTCACCAAAAATTCTGTTGCTAGATGAGCCATTTAACGGACTCGATCCGGTGGCTGCTAAGTCAGTAGAGCGAATGATAAAGCAATTGAGCGAGCAAGGCGTTGCCATTATTATTTCATCACATCAAGTAAGTGGTCTAGTCGGACTGATTGACAAATTATTGCTTATTCATCGTGGACAGTTGGTCGCCGATGGCACAATCAATGATATCGAGGAAAAACTTGGTCTACATGACAGAATCGAATTAACTGGCAAAGGAAAGTTACCCAAACTAACGGAATTAATTGGTTCAGGGGTTATTCTAGAACAGTCTATTGACGATGAAAATTGGCGTTGCATAATTCAGCATGCAGATGAGGCGAGTATCCAGAACATCGTCCATGCTGGGCACTCAATCACTGAATGGAAACGAAAAAGGCCTGATATTGTTGAATTGCTGTGCCATGCCACGGGGCTGAAGATTGACGAAATCGGCATGGAAATTCAGGCCTCAAATTTGATGCCCTTGAAGACCTTAGGAGAGGAGGAATAGCATGTTAAACGCTGAGGTTTTTGCTATATCTAGACAAATCATTGCCGAAAAGTTGAGATCAACTAGGATGATTATCATGCTACCAATCCTGATTTTGTTTATTCCCGGCATCGCATGGGGTTTTTCTGACCCTGAGGTAATGTTGCCCGGTGGAGTAAAACCAGAAAACGTCATGGAGGTTATGTTTTACACTAGCCTAGGTATTGTCTTCGCTGGAACGATGTGTGGCGTTTTATTATCGTTTGACGGCATAAGTAGGGATCGTTTTAGCGGAGTTCTCGAGGTAAAACTGTCTCAGCCGATGCCAAGGGAAGAACAAGCAATGGCAATAGCACTGGGTCACTGGTTGGCTATACTAATACCAGTTTGGTTGTTATGGCTGATATCTACTATCATTGTTATGTTACGGCTTGACCAAACTATTGCCGTCCCTGAGACGCTTGCCTCGTTTACCGCAGTAGGCCTTGTTTTGTTTTGGTATGTGATATTCAGTTTAATTGCGTCCACATATTCCAAAGATCAGGGAACTTCTGTTGCATTCGGTGTTGGTATGTGGTTCTTGTTCACCTTCTTGTGGGCTTTAGTGACCTCGATGGTCGCATTTGCCTCTGGAGTAAATGTGGGTGAGGTTAACAATCCCGACATGATTAGAATTGAGGGATTTTTGGACCTCTTATCGCCCAACGGCGTGTTTCACCATTTGCTTGAGACTAATCTTGCAGATGTTGATCGCGGTGTTCCGACCATTGTGTCATGGATTACCGCAGCCATTTGGACGGTTTTGCCGTGGCTGTGGTTCAAATCCCGAATGATTAAGATACAACCATAATCAACAAAATGCCACGCTGACATCCAAAGAGTATTAGACAAGTATTGACCACCGTTGGGCATGGCAACTAGACAATACTATGTTCCAGCCACAGCAATTACCATGTTAATCATGATGCTTGTGATGAGCATAACCAGCGGTATTACCAGTCCTGAGTTATCGATCACCGAGCCCGCAGAAACCGAGGGCAGACAGGGGAGCAGTGGACTATCTGATGTCGATTGTTCAGGATATACTTTTGAAGACTTATTCGATTATAATTTTGCTCTATTCAATATTGACATAGGAACTGACTGGGCAACTGCAGAAATGGAAGCAACCGCCTACGTTAACGGCAGTAATTCTGCTACTGTAAGAGAGAACCTAGATGGATTGTTCGACGGTGCGCCTGGCGGCGATAACGATTGGATAAGCACCGATGAGCGTGAGGCGGTTAGAGAAATTGGCCCGATGTGCATCGAAGATATGGAAACTAGATTAGGCATTCGTGAGGGAGTCCCCCACCGATCTAACAGTGGTGTGGCGTGGAATGACTTAGAATTCGTCCAAGAAGGAATCGCTTTAGACGAGGTCGATTTGGTTGCACCGAACCACCCTGAAGAGCGCACATGCACTAACTTTGGCGCCTCCGCCGATTGCAAAGAGATACCTGTCTCAGCAACTGATGACTTGCAAATTAGCTTGTTCGTAAAGAGTGGTGAAAGTAACAATATGAGATTTGATCAACTTCCCAATCAGGGAGTCTCTAACTTTACTCTAGCGCTGAATGTTACTAATATGACCAACGCTGATCTAGTAATGACCTTCCCTGCTTTGCAAGGCCTAAGGATAGCTAATTTTGCGATGGAGGATGATGGTGTTGAACTGGTCGCTGGTCAAGATTATACCGCTCCGGAGGAAGAATTTCTGCCAGATGGTAAACTCAGAATTCACCAGCACGTTGATTACGAAAAATCAAACTGGCCGGTGGGTAGAAACCTATTCATCGATTTTACCACTGCTGTCCCTGAGTCCAATGACATTCCACAGTGGACCAACCTCAAGCCAGCAAACAATTCAATCATTCCACTAGTCACCGGTACGGAATACCTGACTGTTGCGGCTGAGGAGTTGTCAGATTGGGCCACCGATTCCAATGGTTGGAACCTTGACTGCGCATTTACTGACTCTAGTTGGCAGTCGAGGCAGGATGAGTCAGGAAATCTATTGGTCACCTCGCCGTCTGGCACCACATCATCAACGGCAACTTGTAGCGTGGTAGACCCATTTGGTGCAACAGCCGCTGAGACCCTTGATTTCACATTTGGCCAGCCGTTTACTGCTAGTGCAGCTATCAACGATGGTGAAAATATCGCATTTACCGTAACGCCCACCGGCCTTGTGGCTGAAATGACCATAGGAGGACACGCCCACCAAGATGGGACAATGGGTGCAATGCGCTCAGCCATGGCCAGCAGTGAACCAATTACCATCGCACTACCCATGGATGGCTTGAAACCTGGGATGGTGATGATTATGGGTAGCGCATCAGCAAACAACATGATGAACTTTGACTTCCTATTCGATTTCGGTCTAGAGAAACAAAGTCTACCGCCAATAATTTCCCTAAAGACCAGTTTTGACGGCAATAATGCCACATGGGATGCAACCGGCCTCCAATTTACCCTGCAGGGCACCGTTTCTGACCCAGATGGTGAAAATGTGGCAATGACATTAGAATTGTGCGGCGCCAGTGCTACAGACTTTACTCAAGTAGGAATTAACTGGGAGATTGATGTATCAATTGCTACTTGCGTCATGCAAGAGATTACGGTCTATGATGTCACGATTACCGCTACTGATGAATCAAACATTGCGAGCACTCTAGAAGTCAATGTGGCTGACCCAAATGCCCAGAGTATCACTGACGACAACTCAAACTCAGAAGATGATACATCAAGCGATGGCAACAGTTTGTTACCAAGCATATCTATGCTCGCCACCATTTCGATGGCATTGGCTGGTGCTGCCCTCACCAGAAGGGACGAAGAATAACCATTCAACGGACGTAAACTAGATGTTCAAGGCAACTGTTGAATCTTTGAGTCATGAGGGCGGTCTACTTGCTCCTTTTACCGGCTCCTCGCCGGCGCTAGGCTCAATCATAGTAAGGGCTGATGACGGAACATACATTGGAAAAATCGACGGCGTATTTGGCAATACTGACAGTCCGATAGCTCACATTGCTCATCTTGACCGTAAAATGAACCCAAACGATTTCATTGGTTGCGAGGCGCAAATTAGGCCAAAAGCCCCAAGACAAGATAATCGAGATAGAAATAATCAACAACGTGGCTCTACAAACAGTTCCCGCCAATCCTACAACCGGGACCGAGGTCGAGATGGATATGGCAGCAACCATGGTCAGTCAAATCGCAGAGATAGCCGAAATCGCAATGAGCGCTCATACCGTGATAATCAATCCCGATCGAACTGGCGCGACAATTCACGCAGTGATAATCAGCGAAATCGAACAGGTGACCGAGGTGATAACAACAACCGTCGCGTTTCTAATCGCCCCAATCAACGAGGAAACAACCGTTCTCGAGAATTTAGCAACCGGGATTCACGAAATGGTAGAGGACAAAAGAAAATTTTCGCCGATAACGACTGGGTTTGTCAAAAGTGTGACAATGTTAACTTCTCATTCAGAAAAGAATGTAATCGGTGCGGAGAGCCCAAAGCAGGTAACTCTGGCAGAGATAAGCCTCCTAGACGTCAAAACAATCAAACCAAGACTCGTCCAGACCGTCCAAACAACAACAATCGTAAGTTCCGAAAAGCAAGGGGTAAATCTGCTAACCATGCGCACAACAGAGGCCCTCAGCCGTTAAATCCCCGGTCACGCAGAAAAAATCGCGATTATTAAGTAATTCATTCGCAACCATTAGATTGTGAGTGCAGAGAATCATTACTTAGATGCTATTGAGGCTCTTGACTCAGGCAATCGAGAGGATGCCCTAGAAAAGGCGTATAAAGCGGTAAAACTAGATCCTGAGCATGTTGATGCTTGGCAGCTAATATCCGATGCCCATTTGCTGGCTGACGGTAAGGCAGCTAACCTAATTGATGCCTCTAAATCACTAACCGCTGTCAAGATGATTACCAAACTAGACCCGACAAGAATCGACATGTGGGTACGAGGCGGGAGATTGTTAGCAGACGAGTTAGGACTTATGTTCGATGCTTTAGATTGGTGGCAACAGGTGAGGGTTCACGCACCTTACGAGGTGACACCGCTAATAGAACAAGCAACAATCCTTGCAGATTTGGGTCTATACAAAGAAGGCCGTGAGCGTATTGAAACGATACTGAATGAAAATATGGATGTCGCAACCAGCCAATATGGACGAGTTCATCAACTACTGGGACTGTTCAACACGGCTGTCCAACAAAATTCTGACGGTCATTTCAAACCGTGGGAAAGGCGTCATCCCGGATGGGGCGCGATAGAAGCAAAAATGCGCAAGGCACCCGTATCAGAGACGACAATTTTCATGCTAATAACAGTCCCAGTTCTATTCGGTGTCATAGTGTTGTCAAACTTTCTCGCTGGAGAAGGGCTTGGTGCATTCTGTCTAACTAGTATAGTCATTTTTATCGCGGTTATTGCCGGTATGAGATTTACCAAGAATATGTTTAGAACCATTAACCGGCCAGCATTTAATCTATTGAGAGCGATGAATTTTGAATCATCTTCCGGATTCAGCATAATTTCAGAGGAAATAAGAACCTCTGTGCTCTATATGTATATTTTACAGCGAAAGCCTGTTGCGTGGCAGGAAAGAATGTTGATTATCGTTGAAGAGAAAAACAAACTACCGAAGAATTGGAACGTGGAGTTGCCAGACTTTGATTCACACCTAGATGAAATCGGTCATATTGAAGATGCCGAATCACCCTTTTGGGAAGGAGATGGCGCCGAGCCATACGAAGAAGAGTAATCAGGTTCCAGCATTGTAGTCATCTAAGTACGCGGTTTGGTCATCGGTCAAGCTGTCAATAGCGAAACCTAAGGTTGCTAACTTGGTAACTGCAAGACCCTGGTCTTGCTCTGTGGTAATGTCGTAAACAATCGGCTGCATTGCAGAGCCTTCCTTAGCCAAACGGCAAAGCGCAAGGTATTGATTAGCGAATGACATATCCATAACCTCAGATGGATGACCTTCAGCAGCTGCTAGATTGACTAGGCGGCCATCAGCTAACAGGAATATCTTCCTACCATCCTTCATGGTATATTCGACGTTATTATCTCTAATGGTTCTGTTACTGGATGCTTGAGCTTTCAAATCTTCAATGTTTATTTCGCAATCGTAGTGACCAGTGTTGGAGATTATCGCACCGTCTTTCATTGATGAAAAGTGACGACCGACAATGACATCCTTCATTCCAGTAGCCGTGCAGAATATATCACCATGTTTTGCTGCCTCGTCCATCTTCATTACTCTGAATCCATCCATTACCGCTCTCAACGCTGGCAGCGGATCTACTTCGGTAATGATGACATTGGCACCCATTCCCTGAGCACGCATAGCAACTCCTTTACCACAATGGCCGTATCCAGCAACGACGAATGTTTTGCCAGCGACAAGCACGGAAGTTGCTCTTAATATTCCATCAATTGTTGATTGACCTGTTCCGTATACGTTGTCAAAATCCCACTTGGTAATTGCATCATTGACTGCAATTACTGGATATTTCAGGTCTCCTGCCTTACCCATGGCTCGCAGCCTGTGAACGCCGGTTGTGGTTTCTTCGGTCCCGCCGATGACACCATCGGCATATTCACTTTTCTCGCCGTGAACTCTGACAATCAAATCTGCACCATCATCAAGGGTGAGTGTTGGCTCAAACTCTAGAGTCTTGTCGATGCACCAATAGAAGTCTTCGACACTTTGTCCGTGCCATGCGTGTATGGAGTAACCTTCCGCGGCTAGCCATGCTGCCACATCGTCTTGAGTTGACAATGGGTTACATCCTGACCACGAAATTTCGGCTCCTGCTGCGGCTATTGTCTCAATTAGCACTGCAGTCTCTTTTGTTACGTGAAGACAACCAGCAACTTTCATCCCGGCTAATGGTTTGGATTTGAGTGCTTCTTCTTTCAAAGCGGCCAAAACAGGCATTCTAGCTCTTGCCCAATCAACCCTCAGTGCTCCAGAATCTGCCAGCGAAATATCGGCAACTGTATACTTGTCAGTCTTGTCCATGGCGGAGCGTGCAACCAGTCTCTTTTGAACTCATTGACCCACAGGTCAATCAATTCACGCCTTGCTCATTGTTGTTGTTGCACATACTGTGCAGCATACTGTTGCGCATAGGCCGCTGCGGTTTGTGCATCGTAACCTTGCGAGATAAATTGCTGGTAGTATTGCTGATAGGCTGCTTCCATCGCGGGGTTGGTCGCTGCTGCTGGGGCCGCAGCGGCAGCACCTGCTGTTGCACCACCCAATCCTGCCTGTGCTGCATATTGTTGTGCATAGGCTCTTGCGGTTTCTTCTGGATAACCTTGAGCGATTAGTTGCTGGACATACTGCTCGACAGGATCCTGTTGGAAAGCACCGGCTAGGTTGAAGTCTTTGTAGTCGCCATCCATGCCTTCTGCACCACTTCTTCTTAGGAATAACAGTGTCAATACAACTATGATGATTATCACCAATGCCCCTGCTCCAATGAACATGATATTGGTTGTTGATTGAGCACCGCCGCCATCATCTTCTACAGTAGGCTCTATCCATTCGCCATCGACCAGAGTATAATCGCCTTCCCACTGGCACTCGCCAGATACAAATATCCAACGTCCTGTTGGGTCGTTTAATTCTACGTCGGATGGAACTTCAACTCCACGGCATATCGGTAGTGTTAGCGTAATTGATGTCGGGTTATACAACTGGACGTAGTTGGGGTCCAGTGGGCTCAATTGCTGTTCAGTCACCCATCGCTTGTCGACATCCTTTGAAGGGTCGAACTCGTATACGCGAATGTATATTTCTACATCACGCGAAACATTGGAATGGAACGCGTCGATGTTAAGACTTAACTCAAACGAGTCACCGGTGCCAATGCTGTTGGATAGAACTGCTAACTCGCCAGTGCCCTTGGCGGCTTCTCTGATGAAGAAATCTGTTTCATCAAGCAGAGTTTCATCGGTAGTTATCTCGATGAAGGTGTCACTCTCATCAGAACCACTGACAACAAATCCTGACAGATTGAAATACGAATCTGTGTAGCCAACTCGGTCAGCCCAGTTGGTGAAGTCAATTACTGGCGGCTCGTCGCCAAATCCTTGGGGTTTGACATCGAAACAGAATTCCATATCATCGTCCCACTTACCTGATTTATCGTAGACAGCTAGTTTCACCTTAATCGGTTGAATCGGTGCTTCAGTATTCGGGTTAAAGGTCAAGTTTCTACCGGCATAGGATTCACCATTCTCGTCTATACCATAGCCTCCGAATGTGTAAGTCCAAACACCTTGGCTCGCTTCATAGTTGATGTAGGTATTTGAGTTCAAACTTATTGGGTCATCCCAAGGCTTGTCAAAGGTGACTTCCCACTCATAACGTTCAATACCAGACCCTTCTAAAGCATCGGGGTCACTTGAATTTCCAGCGTTAAATTCAATTGGAATTTGACCGCTCTCGTCGAGAATTATCTCATACTTTGGATAGTTGTCATTGATTGAACAGGTTCCAACCAGATTGATGTTGTCAGCGTAAGTATCCTTGATTACGACGTAAGCATCAGCGATTGGATTGAATGCATCCGCATTGGCATCGTTGGTTTCAACGGTTACCTGTAGCATTCTTGAATGGCCATTATCATCATGCAACCACAGCGTAACTGTCCACTGCTCTTCCTGTTTACATTGACCTTGTGTTCCAATAGACTTACAGAAGGTCATGGTCGGCGAGGATTCGGTTTCAAACAATGGTGAGACATAATGGTCGATTTGGCCTGGAGCCATGGTTCCCATGTCCCAAGATGTTGGGCCAGAAATAAGCCAGTCAGTCTGTAGATCAACCTGTGCATCGGATTGGTAACTAAACGTTATCTCAGCATTACTCTTCATGTAGTAAGTAGCATAACCAGCGCCTAATGCTGGGTCAGGCACTACTCCATTGATGAGAATATCAGTTCCTTCACGCATTTCACCGAATGGGTTGGGATAATCGTTGACCTGATAAGCCAGCATGTTCTTTAACAGAGCAAATTCAGCACTGTTAGCGTCTTCAGAATTCGTTTCTACGTCAATAGTGGAGATTATCATACCACCAGCACCGTAACTGCAGATGCCAAGAAGAACGTCATCAGTGTCGTCTTTGTCGTGAACTATCGATTGGAAGTTTGCGACATTCTGGTTACCAGAACAAATCTTTGGCACATCAGTTGTAGCCTCGCTAGCGATATCCAAAGCAGAGGATGCTACTGGACTGAAGCCTTCAAAATTACTTGGTTTTATACTGTCCATCAAAGGATGGAACGGATCATAAATTTCGATATCGCCAAACTCAATTTCCGCACCGTTGGTCTTATCGGTGATTTCCAAACCAAGCGGAAGTCGTGGTTCTAGACTTGTTCCAAGGCCATAGGTCTGGGTGCCATGTGGTGCAAGGTGTGCTTGAATAGTTCCACCACTGCTCATGAAGTTGACTAAGACTTGTTTTCGGTTGACGTTGTTGACCGTTTCAGACAGCGTCTTGTAGTAAGCACCGCCGTCATCTTTGGCGGTGTTGAAGTCTTGCCATGGTAAGATTATTTTATCGTAGTTAGTAAACCAATTTGTCTTGAAATAGGTATCCCAGTCATTCATGGTAAACTGTGTGTAGGTTTTGCCCATAATCGCCAAGTCTTCGATTATAGTTGATGTACCCGAGGTCTTGTCAGACAGAATTGCGATATCAACATCATCAGCGAAGGTTGCGTGGAAGAATCTGGCATCACCTGATGGGGTTCCATCATCTAACTCAGCGTGGTAACTGATGTTGTAAGTGTGGCCGTCTTGATAGCCAGCCCACGGAGTGAAGGATAAATCGATTCTTTGCCCGGGCACCAAGGTTTGTGCTGGACCAGCATTTGTCGTGTGGGCAAGAGAGTTTGTGGTTTCATCGAAGATATTCATGTAGAATAGATAGTCGCCTTCGAGCACGCCGTTAGTAGCAGAGATGTCCCAGTTGTGTGTCAATGAACTATCAATTGGTAAAACACAATTCAACCTGACCTCATCTAGGCACGCTAGTTTGTTTGGTTGGCTCAAAGAAATGTCGACTGACTTGACATCGAAGATGACTCGTTTGATGTTGTTTGCAGTAGATAATTCTTCAGCACCAAACCAATTAGTTCCAGCGGTTGTATTATCAAAGATGGTCTCAACCTCAACCATGTAAACACCAGAGACAAAGTCATGATCTGAAATCAAATCCGTTGAGGAATCTTCTGCATCAACACCAGTTCTGCTGATTGAGTATGATGCATCTTCAACAAAGGTAAATTCTTTCAGAGTTATGTTATTGACACCAACTCCTCTGAATCCGTCGTTGATACCGTTTCGGCCATCATCATCTGAGAAGAAGTCGAAGTTCAGCTGCACCTCAGAGTCAGCTAGGCTCATACATTGTGTGTCCCAATCAGCCGAATCCGTAGATGTGGTATTCAGTACGTATAGGTGGGTTAAATCAATGCTAGTTGTTTTGACTAGGCCGTCAGAGTTGAAGAATACATTCCAGTTGCCGCTCAATCCATCAGTGGTTCGGGGGTCACCAATATACTCAATCTCATCGAAATCAATTGGGTTGGTTGCGTTAACGATACCATTGCCATCTTCATCGATTTGACATGTTCCGTCTTCATTGTAGTCATTCCACTGACCGTAGACAATAGCTGAATAGTCTGTGGCGTCTTTCTCGAAATCAACAGTAAGTGCAAGATAATCACTTGGTTCAATGTTGCCCTGAGAATCGACTTCATAGAATGTGTCGGCATAATATTCGAATGACATCGATACGAAGTCACCTGACAATTCGGTCATATCGACATCGATTATTGTCATTGTCTCGTTCTCCCATGCATCACCATAACCAAGGGTTCCTGTTTGAGACAAACACGGATGTCCAAACCAGTAAGCCTCATTGTTGAACACCAAGTCAGATGGACAAAGAACTGTATCATTGTACAATGAACCTTTTGGATTGTTACTCTCAGTGTATCGTGTTCCATCGGTTGCGTTATCAAATGTTATGATACAATCAGTAGACGGGTCTCCACACTGAACAGTTGAAGGATCTGCGGTGAAGACTGTTGCGGTAATGTCAAAGTCAACAACGGTGTTACCCCAGTTGTTGGTGGTTGCTGAGATTGGGTAAGTCCCTTGAGCGTATAGGCCACCAGGTGAGAAAAAGTCAATCGTTTCTAACGCTGGGTCGAATAGATTGAACGGCGTCACATAACCTATAATTTCATCATTCAACGATTGTTCATCCCAACCATTGTTAGATAGGGTTGCGGATATACGATACGTCGTATCATTGAGGAAATTTGCCTGCAGGTTTGCCACATACTCCTGACCTGGACCAAGATTATTCAGGTTAATCTGGGTTTGTTGGTTTTGAACGTTCGGGAAGAAGGCGGTATTTTGCTTAGTGATAGTCAGGTTATCAACACCAAATCCGTCGTTACCAGTCCACAACGACTCATTGTCATCGGCGACTGAGCCTTCGAAGCCAGTTCTGAATCTAAACCTCAGGTCGATGGTTTCGCCAGCCCATGGGCTCAAATCAAAAGTACCGAAGCCCTCATCAGTAAAGTTATTCCAGCCATAGAAAGTATTGAATGCATATATGCCATAGTAGTATAATCCTTCAGCATAACCACCAACAACATTCTCTTTGTAGGCTCGGTCAAGGTCGAAACCTCCCCACATGGACTTGCCTGAGAAACATGCACCAGATATGTATGCAGAGACTGGGCAATTGATGACCGACCAACCGGTCTCCTCGCTTCCAACCTCAATCATGGCTAAATCATCCCATACATCGCCAACAACAAACCCGTTGGTATCTGCACTACCGAGCGCACCGAAGCCAAGGTCTTGGAACAATTCAACGCTCATGAAGGCACGGTCTGAGCCGGTTAAGTCAACATTCCTCAGGACCATTGCTTCATCCCAATTCTTACCGTAACCTGTCCATTCACCGCCAGTACTATTGGTGACCGTCTCGCCTGACCACATGAAATGAGTAGGATTTAGATAGTTAGCAGAGTAGTCAGCCTGCGATTCATCTGGGTCAGTACCCGAACCCGAGGAAGGTGTGGTTTGCTCCTGCCAGTGATGGGTTCCGGCTTCAACATAATCGATGTAGTCCCAGGTGCACCCGCTACCACAGACACCCAGATTCTCAGGGCTGTCCCAATCGTTGGAGTATACGGTTTGGTTAGTCGAGTTTAACTCATCAACAATCTTCAATTCAACATCTAGCGTTGCGCTTTGACCATTGAGCACATCCATACCGGTGTTGGTAATTGTCACGTTAAGTTCTCTCGAACCCTCGCCAACGTAGCCAATGTAGCGGTCTACTGGAGAAATTTCTATGCCAGAAACGGACAGATCTTTATTGTCCATCTCAATCACTGTAATGGTGTCGTATTGGCCGTCCCAACCGAAATTATCTCTCCAACCGCCAAATCGCCAGTTCTTGTGCGCTACAACGATATCCGGTGCTGAATTAGCACCACCAGCCAACTGCCCAACTTCAGCTGTGTGCGGCCTACGGCCAGCAGCATAGGATAGCGGGCTCAAGTGTCCGCCACTGCCATCAGACAAAGTGACCTGAATTGAGGTAGGAAAGTTGAGGAAGAAGTTAGACGATGTTCCACCAGCTGAGTCTGTTGAGTTCTGCTGGTAAGCGATTGTTGGGTTGATGAAATCAGGTTCGGAATCGCCATTCAAATCTGCAATAGTGATACTCCATGAGATGTAAGGTCCAAAGTATGCTGTTTGTGGAGATGACCAACTTCCCGAGGAACTCGATGTAACGTATGTTACGTTGACGACGTTCTCATCATTAAGCGCCAAGACATCAGCCACACCATCGCCGTCGATGTCGGCAACATCGAGATCTTGTGATGTTACAGTTGCCATGTTTATGACGTGCTCAGAAGTACTGGTAGGCGTAGTTGAGAAAGTGTATGTTAGCGGGAATGAGTTAGTTTGACAATTGAATTCGACTATTGACACGTTGTCATCATGCCCTGGGTTGGTTACTTGGCCTGTGGCGTAGTCCAAGCCTTCACTTCGCAGTAGCCACATATCGTTATCGAAACATGTTCCGCCGCCACCAAATCCACCGCCGACTTGTGATTCGCCCCAGTCACCAGCAGCAAAAGCCCGGTAGGTATTCTGTTGAGACGGCCCTAAATTGGTAATGATACCTTGAGTATTGGATGAAATAGGGCCGATGTAGGTAACCACTCTCTGAGTGGTGATATCGGCCTGTAGGTCCAAAATCATCACGTCATCATTACCGTCTTGGTTCAAATCAGATACTTCCAAGTCCCAAGCCCAGAAGTGAGTGAATCTAGCACCAATTGACCATGTCTTCTCGTCACAACCACCGTTTTCGATGATGGTTACGTTACCCGGCTCTCCAGCCGGTGAACCGTCATCGTTGGTCTTGAACGGGTTGTTTCGCTGGAAAATTACGATGTCAATTGCGTTATCGCCGGTAAATTCACCGACTTCAATAAATTGCACATTGGAAAACTCATCCCAATCAGCATCCCTGTCTTGATTTGCAGACACCCATATATCCTGACGCTCAGAGAAATCCCCGTTGCCATCATTCCACAACACAGTGATGGTGTGTGTTCCATCAGTTGCAACAGCGATATCATTGTGACCATCACAGTTGAAATCTCCGATAGCAACATCATGGGGGTCACGATTTGTAGTGTATGTTCTTGCTTGAGAAGCACTTGCTGTCGTTGCTAATGCTGCGGTAGTAGAAAGTACCATCAACATACAAAGTAAGATGCTTCTTGCGCGGGCCTTGAAGAGATTGTCTTGGGAAAACATCATCATCACTTGTTAACCCACACATACTACCACTTTAATTGCTTTGGAATTTTGTCCAAAAACCAACTTGCAACATGCGTAACAGTAAAGCGAAATAGAGAAATTACAATCCGGATAATCGGTATCAAACTTTACCGGCCAACCAACGCGGTGATGGCCCCCATCCGATGCCATCTCCACCGTGGACTTTGACCAATTTCCCGGCCGAGAATAAGGACTCCAACCAGACTTCGAGCGTGGTGCCTTCACGATTGCCTAGTTTTCTACTCGCAATCTCCTCGATATCACCTGTCTTAAGTGCCGTGAAACCGTAGTCACGCACTACTATATTCATCAATTCTCGGAGCCATGCCTCAGCCATTGGATCAATACTCATAGTCCCCTGCACTGGCAACGGTTCGTCGAGTTCACTGAAAATCTCC
>Ga0160422_10000230_pt1 | contig 32318 bp, 28 predicted proteins | sample Fk160mmetaG_FD_108192 | JGI IMG/M metagenome (GOLD analysis project Ga0160422, IMG submission 108192) | Marine microbial communities from the Central Pacific Ocean - Fk160115 60m metaG | ecosystem: Environmental > Aquatic > Marine > Oceanic > Photic zone | place: The Central Pacific Ocean...
TGAATGATTTTTAAAATGAAAATACAAATAAGAAAGTATCATTCAAATTTTTATATTTGCTCCAACTTATCATTAACTTTTTATGAACAAAATTTGTAGCTTATTAATCTTAATTTTTCTTAATAGCCAACTGTTGAACGCCCAAATAATTAATGGAAAAATAACTGATCTTAATACTAAAGAGTCTTTAATAGGTGTTAATATTATTTCAGAAAAAGGCTCAGGAACCGCAAGTGATATTGATGGAGAATATCAGTTAAAGTTAACTGAGGGAAATCAAAAAATTACTTTTAAATATATTGGATATGAAGAAATTACTAAAACATTTAATATAGCGAAAAATGAAATTCTTAATTTAAATATTGCTCTTTCTTCAACTTCTGAGGAGTTAAATACTATTGTTGTTTCTGCAGGAAGATTTGAACAAAAAATTGAAGAAATCACAGTTTCAATGGAAGTAATAAAACCATCACTTATAGAAAACAAAAACACAACTGATATTCAAACTGTTATGGATCAAATTCCTGGCGTAAATATCACAGATGGCCAGGCAAATATTAGGGGTGGAAGCGGGTGGAGCTTTGGAGCTGGAACTAGAGTTTTGGTATTAGTAGATGATATGCCTCTTATTTCTGGAGATGCTGGTCAAGTACAATGGAAACTGATTGCAACAGAAAATATTAACCAGGTTGAAGTTATTAAAGGAGCTTCTTCTGCTCTTTATGGGTCTTCTGCTTTGAATGGAGTTATAAATATAAGAACCGCCTTTCCCAGCCAGAATGATATTGATAAAAATAAATTTCCTGGATATACAAAAATAAATACTCATTTTGGTTTAATTGATAAGCCAAAAAGAGAGGAGCTAAACTGGAATGGAGATAAAAGAAGAGCGTTTAAGGGAATAGAATTTTTACATGCTATGAAGATCAGTTCTTTAGACCTCTCTTTAGGAGGAAACATATTTTTAGACGATGGGTTTAGGCAAGGAGAGGTAACAGATAGAAAAAGATTTAACATCAATTCTACATATAAAAGCAAAAAAATTAATGGGTTATCGTATGGTTTAAACGCAAACTTTTTGTTCCAAACAACTGGATCTGCAATAATTTGGGATAGTTACGATAGAGCTTATATTCCTCTAAACAATGAAATCACGACAACAGCTGGAGACACGTACAATATAGACCCATTTATTATATATATGTACGGTAACAATAGGCATTCTTTAAGAACAAGATATTTAAAAGTTATTAATGATAACAGTACAAAAGGAAGAGATAATGAACAAGACAATAAATCCGAAACATATTATACAGATTATCAATGGCAAAAAAATATTGAGAAATATAATATTCGTATTACCTCTGGAACTACAAATGAAATAGTCTTTGCAAAAGCTAACTTATTTAATGGAAAAAATACGAGAACAAATAATTCAATTTATACACAATTTGATAAAAAAATTGGAAAATTTAACTTATCATTTGGAGCTAGATATGAACAATTTACAATTAAATCAGATAAAAAATATGTAATTAACGGCGATTCAATTAATAAATTTTCAGCAGGCAAACCAGTTTTTAGAACCGGTATTAATTACCAAGTTGCAGAGGCAACATTCGTTAGATCTTCTTGGGGCCAAGGATTTCGTTTTCCCTCAATGGCAGAGTTGTTTATTAGCGCTAACCAAGGAGGCCTAGAAATTTATCCAAATCCTGACTTAAAGCCAGAAAAAGGATGGAGTGCGGAATTAGGTATAAAGCAGGGAATAAAATATGGTAAATGGGTTGGGTTTATTGATATCGCAGGCTTTTTAATGCAATATGACGATATGATGGAATTTACTTTTAATCAATGGGGAGATCCCTCAACTGCTCCATTACTTGGTCTTGGCTTTAAAGCTGTAAATAGTGGAAACACTCAAATCAACGGTTTAGAAATTAGTATAAACGGTCAAGGCAAAATAAATAAAAATTTATCGCTTAATATTCTTACAGGATATACTTACATGGATCATTTTTCACTTGATCCTGACAAAATATACGCATATGCAGGGGACAATCAAGGAGTAAGCTACACCAACAGCAGTTCAGATCCTACCGTATTAAAATACAGATATAAACATATAGCAAAATTTGATACAGAAATTACATACAAAAAATTGTCGTTTGCAGCGAGCTATAGATATAATGACTTTATGAGCAACATTGACTACATTTTTACTACTCCGTTGGTAAATGAAGGAATTCCTGGAGTTTTTGATGGAATTCCTGGAATTAATGAATCAAGAGAAAATGCCAAAGATGGTGACTATGTAATAGACACTAGATTGGGATGGCAGATGAATGACGCTTGTAGATTTGGCTTTGTAGTTAATAATATTTTAAACAGAGAATACATGACAAGACCTGCTACCATGATGTCTCCGAGAACATTTGCTGTACAATGTAATATCAAAATCTGATGAAAGTTGTTGGAATTATTCCCGCTAGATATAGTTCAACTAGATTTCCGGGTAAACCTTTAGCAGTTATTAAAGACAAAAGCATGATTCAACGGGTATATGAACAATGTAAAAAATCTAAAGAATTATCCGAGGTTATTGTGGCTACTGATGATCAAAGAATATTTAATCATGTCAAATCATTTTCGGGAAAAGTAGTTATGACAAATAAAAATCACCTTACAGGAACTGAAAGATGTAATGAGGCGGTGAAAAACATGAAAATTAATGCTGAAATTATTTTAAATATACAGGGAGATGAGCCATTCATTAATCCAAATCAAATTAAAGAGCTTATTAAATTATTTAAAAATGAAAATACTGAAATTGGAACTTTAGCAAAAAAAATTACAGCTAATGAATTTTTAAATAATCCAAATAACCCAAAAGCAATTTTTGATAAGAATGGAAATGCTATCAATTTTTGTAGAAATATTAAAAATCCCGAAAAAAATACTATTTACTATAAACATATTGGAATATATGGCTACAGGATGGAAATACTAAATAAAATATGTGAACTAAAAGAAACTGATAATGAAAGAGAAGAAAAATTAGAGCAACTTAGATGGCTTGATAATAATTATAAAATCAAAATAGGAGTTACTTCATATGAATCTCTATCAATTGACACTCCAGAGGATATTCTAAGAATTTAATGTAAAATAAGATAAAATGATTAATTTAGCAATATGAAAAAAAGTGTTTCTCAATATATTTCAGATCTTCTTTTTACTAATGATTGTGTAATTGTTCCAAATTTTGGAGGTTTTGTAGGTAACAGAAAATCAGCAGAATTGAATAAAAAAACTGGTTCTTTGAGACCTCCTTCAAAACAAATTTTATTTAACAGGAACTTAACAACTAATGACGGATTATTATTTAGTTACATAGCACAAAAGGAAGTAATCTCTCAAGAAGAAGCAAAATTAAAAGTAGACGATTTTGTAAATGAATGCAACAACAAACTTGATACCACAAAAGTATTGAGAATAACAAAAATTGGTTTATTTACTGTAGCTCAAGAAGGAAATATCATCTTTGTTCAAGATAACTCAATCAACTATTACATTGGTTGCTATGGTATGAAGCCTACATATAACAAATCAATAGTTCGGAAAGAAGAATTTAACATAGCCTCAGAAACAAACATAAAGTTTTTAACTCCTAACAAGCAAAAACCCAAAACTTTCTTAAGAGCTGCAGCAATAATTATTCCTTTAGTAGCTCTTTCGTATATTAGTTTGACTCAAGAAGAAAAAATTCTTGATGTATACAAAGAAATGGCAAGTCTAAATCTATTTAGTAATTCTGAAACAGTTAGTGAACCTAAAAAAGGTAGTGAAAAAGGTACTGATAAAACAAACTACAATATTAGTTCTGATAACGAAGAAATGTATTTTGAAGATTTAGAAAATGAGAAAATATTGCCCAAGGCAAATGATCAAACCTTTTATTTAGTAGCAGGTGCTTTTGCGGAAAGAAAGAATGCTAACAAAATGTATGAAAAACTTAAAGGTTGGAACTACGACCCTCAGATACTTGAGAGTGGCCAACTATTAAGAGTTACCTATAGCTCATTTAATAATAGAGAAGAAGCTATTTTAGCACTTGCCAAAATCAGAGAAGATAACCCGAGCGCTTGGATGCTTACAGAATAATAATATGAGTGCGAAAACACCAAAACAATCCAGAGCCAACTTAACAGAAATTGTTTTACCTAACGACACAAACAATTTAAATAATCTTATGGGAGGACGTTTATTGCACTGGATGGATATAACCGCAGCAATAACAGCGAATAGACATGCACAAAGAACATGCGTTACCGCATCAGTAAACAACGTATCTTTTGAACATCCAATTCCACGAGGAAGTATTGTAACTTTAGAGGCAAATATTTCTAGAGCATTTAGCTCTTCAATGGAGATTTTTATTGATGTATGGATTGAAGACACATTATCAGGTGTGAAAACAAAATGTAATGAAGCTATATATACGTTTGTTGCTGTTGATGTAATGGGTAAGCCAGCAAAAGTGCCTAAAGTTACACCAGAGACAAAGTTAGAAAAAACAAGATATGATGGTGCTTTAAGAAGAAGACAATTGTCCTTAATATTAGCTGGTAAATTGAAGCCTGATGATGCAACTGAACTAAAAGCCTTATTTAAGTAGGCTTAGTACAGAATCATATATTAATTCAGGATCTATTTCTTTGATACAACCATTTTTGCCATACTTACAATGTCTCCCATGCTTAGAACATGGTTTAGCTGATCTTTTGGAAATTATTTTAATAGAGCTTGGATCTGTCATATAAGGAGTAAAACCCAATGAGGGCTTGGTACATCCCCAAAATGAAATAATTGGCATTTTCAAAGCTGATGCGATATGCATCATTCCGGTATCATTAGTCAAAAGCATCTTACTTTTTTTAATTAAATAAGAAGATTCTTGAACTGAAAGCTTACCACAAAAATTATACACTGATTTGCATTCTACATTATTTATTATCTCTTCTGCTATATCCAAATCATTATTACCCCCAAGCAATACTACAGGTATTTTTAATTTAGAAACTACTTGTGTTATCTGCTTAGCAGATAGTTTTTTGGGATTATGTGTTCCTCCTATACACCAAGCTATATAACTTTGGCTAGTATTAAATTCTGGCTTTATAGATGAAGAAACATTAAAATCTAAGCCTTGATTATCATTTACAACATTTAGACTAGCAACAGTTGCAAAATATCTATCAACTACATGGTTTTTTAATAGGTCTATTCCAAAATAAATCAATAAATATCTCCTTAAACTTTTCTTATTAAAAACAAATGATTTAGTTTGGATTTTATTTCTGATTTTCCAAGATCTTAAATTGTTTTGTAGATCAACCACATAATCATATTTATTTTTTTGCAAAAAATCAACTTTATCATTTAATGAAAAGATTCTGTTAATATATGTATTACCTTCAAGTAAAGAAACATACTGGGGCTTTGTTAGAAAATCTATTTTTGCTTTAAGCTGTTGATTTAAAGCTCTGATCACAGGAGTAGTTAAAACTATGTCTCCCATTGCACTCAATCTTATAACTAATATTTTAGGTTTATTAGACACACTGTAAAATTATAATAAATAATCCTAATTTTGTACTAATGAAATTTATAGATACTCATAGTCATTTATATAGTAGCAAATTTGATGAGGACAGACAGCAAGTTGTAAAAAATGCATTAAAATTAGGAGTAGAAACTATTTTACTACCCAACATTTCTAGTAAATACACCAATAAAATGCTAAATCTATGTCACTTGTTTCCAAAAAATTGTTTTCCTATGATGGGTTTACATCCGTGTTATGTAACCAAAGAAAATTATGAAACAGAAATACTTCATGTTAATTCAGAATTAGAAAAAGGAACATACATTGCTTTAGGTGAAATAGGAATTGACTTGCATTGGGACAAAAGTAATTTAGAAATCCAAAAAGTTGCGTTTGAGCATCAAATAAAACTAGCAAAAAAATATAATTTACCTATTGCTATTCATATAAGAGAATCATTTAAAGAGGCATTTGAAATTATCGTAAAACATAATGATGATAATTTAAATGGTGTATTCCATTGTTTCACTGGCGATTTAACACAAGCAAATGAAATAATTAATTTAGGTGGCTTTTATCTAGGAATTGGAGGTGTATTAACATTTAAAAATTCGGGACTAGCAGCCACAATACAAAATTTACCTTTAAAGCATTTAATTCTTGAAACTGACTCTCCTTATTTATCTCCAACACCATACAGAGGAAAAAGAAATGAAAGTAAATATATTTTAAACATTGCAGAAAAATTAGCCGAAATTAAAAATGTAAGTTTAGAAAAAATAGCTAACATCACTACAAAAAACTCAAAAAAACTATTTAAATTATAGACTTTATATCAAAAAACATAGAATGCAGAATTTAAAGATTTGTTTACTTTTTGGTGAGGTGGCCGAGTGGCTTAAGGCGCACGCTTGGAAAGCGTGTAAACAGGAAACTGTTTCGGGGGTTCGAATCCCTTCCTCACCGCCAATAATAAACCCACTCAATTCAGTGGGTTTGTTATTGTTCATTTTTGCATAATTATTATATTTAAAATTACCTTTTATAATCCTCAAATTTTTCTAATTCAATATCCCATCCTTCATCTGAAACAGAAATAATTCCTCTATCAAGTATCTTTAATTCTTTATTGTACAAATAAATGTATTTACCTTCAATACATTCATACCCTTGATCGCAACCAAACAAAACATACAACTCAATAAAATTATAATCATGATTTATATCATTTACTAAAGATATTCCATAATAGTGTGATGCATAATTGGGATTCCAAATACTAGTAAGTTTATTTGTTAGTTGCTTTATGTTGTTAGACCTTACTGCCTGTACCCTTTCAGTTTTACTATCTGAAACAGGAAGTTTTATTTCTATAAATCCGTAGTCACTCATTACAACAAGCGTAACATGATTATAATCCAAAACCTCAGAAACTGTATTCTTTTTCTTTATGAAAAAGTAAAAATCTTCTCTAATACCATCTTTATCCATGTCATAGCTAAGAGAGTAGCGGTCTGAAAACACATTCAGGTTGTCTGAATTCATCTCAAAAGGGCCATCTCTATTTATTCTTTCTTCAAGAAAACGAATTATACTTATTGTTTTTTTTGCCCTTGATGAAAGACTCATTTCTGAATAATTAACATTAGGCTCGTACCAATCTTTAGAATTAAAATACTCTTTTAAATCATCTGATTTAAATTCTCTTCCATACATCGCATAAATAGTATTTCTCAATATTCTTAAAGAATCTTTATTAAGACGAGTTAAATTCGTGATTTTAAATATGTCTCTTTGAATATTCATTTTTAAAGACACATTTTCAGGAACTAATAAGTACTCTGATGAATAAAAGCTACTTTGCGAAAAGCAAAAAGTTATGTTAGTAAAAAAAAAAAGAAATAGTTTTTTCATTTTAGTTTATTATTTATTCTATTAATATTCTTTTTTCTACTGACCCATCATCGTATATAAATAGTGATGGTTGATTTGTTTGTTTTGTTTCCCTACCCAACAAGTCTATTACTTTAAAAATTTCTTTTTTTGTTACGTGTTCTTTTATGATTGTTATATCATTATCACAATTTCCAGGAAAGTTTAAATCTAACCAATCTAAACGATTACTAATCCATTGTTTTAATACTGTGATTTCTTCAGAGTATGATTGTGGAATAGGACTAGGCTCAATCCATATCTGCTGACCGATATGTGGCCACCTTGTAAAATTTCTATTCTTTGCATCACTAATTAATGATGTATCTAAGTTAATCCAATTAAAAACAGAATCTTCATGCAAAAAAGTTGTTCTAAAATTCTGCCACCTACACTTTAATCTATTTTGAAATATAGTATCTTGCATCATTGATTGCCACCACATTGGCATAGACATTAAATCTTCACAATCAGGTTGATTTTGCAAATAAGTCCATCCAGTAGGGTCGTAATTTGAACAAACTTCAGAGACACCATATGTTTGGTCGAAATCCCATATAGGGCCCATATTTAACTTCCCACCATTTTTGTCTCTATCTTTATGTAAGTACGAACTCAATTTGTAACCATCTGAATTTTTACTTAATTCGTTAATAATCAAAAAATCTACAAAAGAGTTCAAATTAATATAATCTGTGTACCGTATTCCTAAATTGTTGTGATAATCATTAGAAAACACCGCACTTTCAAAATAGCTAAACCAGTCCGCAATATAATCCTCCTGTTCTTGTTGAATATTTTCAGCTTTAGGATAATACCACTGATAAAAAAGTGGATAATAACCAGACTGTGAATTATAATTTGAGGAGAAACCCTGAGAGTAATATCCTAACCAGTCTAATCTTAAAATATATCCTCCTGTAAGTGAATCACCGTAAATATCATCCTCATCAAGCTTTGCAATATCAACTCGGTCGTCATCTCTTTTTATTTTTTCACATAAAATATACAAGCCTCTATAGTCATTATCTATAATTAATTCCACATAACGCCAATTCGAAGCATAGTGGCCCATTCTTTGAAACACATAAAAACTAAATGGAATTCTAACTTGACTTTTATCTATGACCATGGAATGAAGAATCCAGTCCTCTTCCTTACCCATGTCTAATAGTGATGCTGATGTATCTTCATCATCACTATTCCATAATTCAATGGAATAAGTTTTTTTTTGAAAACCCTGAGTAGAATTACCTCTTGTCTCTATACCACAGAATCCATCATAATGGTTAGGAAAATCATTGATGTTATTAATTAGACCAGAGCCATTATTAATAATCTGAAAACTGGCTGGTATTTTTGGCTCGTCAGGTATATTTGCTCCTCCAGTATTTATAATAATGATTGGTAAATTAGAATTGGTAAGAGTTTGGCAATTAGCTATATTAAATTTTAAAATAAATATAGGAAGTAATGATAAGTAAAAATAATTCTTGATCGATATTTTCATTATTTAAGATTTAATAATTGCTAATTTAAATATTTAAAACTGAAAATATATAAACGGAACTATATCTTTTCCACTAACTTGAACAATTATCCAGCAAATCAAAGCAAGAAAAAATGCCTTAATATATAGCGGACTTTTCTCTATAAAATTAATCAAATGAGACTCAAATTTTCTTGGAATCATATGTAAAGTATATCCAATTATTATCATTAAAATGATGTAGGGGTATGATGAAGGTACTTGTAAACTATGAAGTAAATCAAAATTGTTTTTTATTTGAAAAATAATATCTAATGCCTTAGAATAACTATCAGCTCTAAAGAAAATCCAACAAAATGAAACAAAATGAAAGGTTAATAAAATTCCTAAAGCTCTTAAAATAATATTTTTTGGAATTGAAATAAGAGACTTAATAATTTTCTCTATTACAAGCATTAAACCGTGCATTATACCCCAAAGAACAAACTTCCAGTTTGCCCCATGCCATAATCCCCCTAGTATCATTGTGATAGATAAGTTTATGTACGTCCGTATTAATCCTTTCCTATTGCCTCCTAATGAAATATACAAATAATCTTTTAGCCAACTAGACAAAGAAATATGCCATCTTCTCCAAAATTCAGTTACGCTAGAAGATTGATAAGGCGAATCAAAATTTATTGGCAAACAAAAACCAAGTAATAAGGCCAGACCTATTGCTATGTCAGAATAGCCAGAAAAATCACAATATATTTGTAATGCATAAGCATAAACACCTATTAAATTTTCAATACCACTATAAAGAAGAGGATTATCAAAAACTCTGTCAACGTAATTAACACTAATATAATCTGAGATAATAGCTTTCTTAAATAACCCACTACCTATTAAAAATACTGCTTTACTCAAATTGTGATTAGATAATTTTAACTTTAGTCTAATTTGGGGTAAAAATTCAGATGCACGAACGATTGGCCCTGCAACTAATTGTGGGAAAAATGTAACAAAAAAAGCAAAATTTAATATATTCTTTTCAGGAGTTAGCTTGCCCCTATATACATCAATTGAATAACTTAAAGTTTGAAATGTATAAAATGAGATCCCTACTGGCAAAAAAATGTCCAACGATTCATAATTTGTTCCAAAACTGTTTATTATTTCTATAAAAAAATTTGTATACTTAAAATACACTAGTATACCTAAGTTGGAGACAATGCTGATAATAAGATATATAAGCCTTTTGTTTTTTTTAGAGTTGTATATATATATACCCAAAGTATAATCAACTATTGTTGAGAGAATAAGTATCCAAAAATAAAAGCCGCTAGATTTATAGTAAAAAAAAAGTGAAAATAATATTGTCCAAACAGCTCTAGCAATTCTTTGCTTTCTAAATAAAATAAAAACACCTAAAAAACCAAGAAAGAAAAACAAAAAAAGACCACTATTAAAAATTAATGGTTTTTCAATGTCATAATACAAATAATCCAGAAAATTAATCATATACTCTTTTTATATATTTTTTATATGCTTTTAAAAGAGCATGACTGAAATATCTACCTTGTAAACTATATCCTGTTGCAGTGAAATGAACCCTATCCTTTTTTGCTAATTTGTCTTTTTTTAGTGCTTTAAATGAGCCTACTCCTCCCAAAATGTTAAATAAATCAAAATAGGCTATATTATGATGTTCTGCATATAAAATTAATGAGTCAGCTATTATCTTAGACTCAAAAGATTTCTTTTCGCTTTCTGCTGGAATCCATAAAATAAAAGGTAAATCTTTATCAATTGACTTCAGATTATCATAAAAAGTGCTAAAGCTACTTATAATTTTTACACTGTCTTCAAATGATTCATTGGTTCCAAGTGAAGCAACTATCAAATCTGGTTTTAAATAAGGTAACTGATTAAAAAAAATTTCAGTTTTATTATAATCATCATATGTAGCTCCGTTAACACCAATCATGTGATATAGCACTCCAGAATTAAAAGTATTTTCCAGGACAATACCATGCCATCTCATCAAATTTTGGGTCTTATTAGTTTTGATATTCTTGAAAAATATATATTCAGTTAATGAATCTAACAAAGTAATTTCAGTGTAGTATTTATGAGTTGATTTCTTGTAATTAAGATCAAATAATGCGCTGTCAGGTATTGATGATATTTTAACCTCTTTTTCTTTAACAATTATTTTTTGTCCTGGAAAAATTAAATCATTTTTTAAATCGTTTAACTTTTTTATTTTACTAACCGATGTACTAAACTTAGTTGCTATTTTTCCTAAATAATCACCAGTAATAACTTGGTATTTTATTTCTTCAATAGCAGTAGCTGTTTCTTCTAAAATATCTCTATCTTTTGAACTCATGATAGAAAAATCATAATAATCTTGTCCAAAAGGATGAAAAATTTTCAAATTATTAAAATGATAATTTAAGTCTGATTTTGGATTTAAAGAGAGCTTTAATACGGCATTTGAATCCTTTGTTTCAATTAAAAAACCACATATACCTATATTAGAATTATCTTGGTAATAGCTATTTCTACAACTAAGCCATTCAACATTACTAAAAGAATAAACGTCACTTGGACTATTTGAATTTGCAACCTTATAAGGAAAAACTAATCCTCTACCAGCGTTACCAAATCTGTTTTGTAAAATATTTCTTATCTCACCTGTTATAAAACCTGCTTGAGTATGTGAGTTTCCCACATGAATTATATTTAATCGGTCTATTTGACCTTTTTCTAATAAATCTAATTTTTTAAAAAAATTATTTAAGCTGCTATCATTTGATATGACCAAAACACTATCATTTTTAAAAGTTGTAACACTTTCTTGCTTATCTACTGTTTGAGCAAAAAGCGATATATTACAACAACTGAATACTGTAAATATTATAGTAAGTAATTTATTCATCAAGTGATTTTTTATACTCCTCATATTGATGCATTAAATATTCAAAAACTAAAGTGGATGCATATTTTGCCCCACTTGGGCTAAAATGAATATAATCCTTATTTGCATAATTAAGCTCTTCTACCCATCTAATCATACTATTTTCACCCCCCATTGCTTGATATAAATTAAAATATGCTACCTTACAAGCTCTTGCTGCCTCCCTTTGAGCTTTTACCACATGTTTAACAGAAGGGTTAGAAGACATATTTCCCTCTGGGTTTTTGTAAGATTGATCAGGAACACTTACAATTAAAATCGAAGCATAAGGTATTGCTTTTTTAAAATGTCTTACAACTCTCTCCATTTGTTTTTGATACCAAACAAAGTTTGACTTTCCACTTATCACATTTAATCCAAACTGTAATATTATCAAATCATAATTCATTTCCTGATTAAAACTAGTAAGCATATTTGATGAAATTTTAGTCATTGGCATACCACTATTTCCCCTAATTGCAAAATTATCTACTAAAACTCCTTTGTTGCTTTCAAAGGATAATCCATAAATTGGTACTGGAGATGAAAAGTTGAATTGAATACTCACTTCTTTTTGTGCATATTTTGATAAATATAATGTGTTTAAATGCTTCTCTTTATCTAGAAGAAATGTATCTTTTTTTACAAACAGTTTACTACTCTTTACTTTTGATGTGTCTACACCATAGAATAACTTTGTGGAAGGAAGTTCTTGCAAAAAACGATAATTACTTGATTTGTAAGAAACTACATGATTCAAATATGTCATATCTGGCACAAAAACTTCTCCTGAAATACCAAGAGGAAAAATATTATTTGATTGGTTAACATTATAACTTTTCCATCCTTTTGAAAATCTGTGTTTAATGGTAGTCCTAAAAAAATTGGTGATTGAAGTTATAGGAACAAAACCTACTCCTCTGCCCCCAAACCTTTCTTGAAGCATTGTTCTCAAAGTCATACTCATCAAATCTCCTTCAATCATAGAGTCACCATAGTAACCAATTCTTGAGGTTCCTTTTCCTTTGTTTTCTACATTTAAAAGTGATTGAAAAAAGTAAACAAGAGCAGTGTGATCGCCATCATAATTTTTAATTCTATCAATGCTGTCATTATACGCCTTGAATTTTTCTTTGTTTGCAATTATGTCTTTTAAAAAAATTATATTTTGTTTTAGCCTCGAGTTTTCTTGAATTATAGTGTTTCTAATAAGATGATTTTTTTTTATTGGTAAAATATTTGCCGGCCTATAGTTTTGCTTTAAATATTGAGAATTTTCATAAACTATGTCATAAATACACAAGAATATAAACACAAAAGAAATTAGAAAAAACCCTTTAAATAAACTATTGCCTTTATTCATAAATTTTCTTAGATTCTAATGTTTTTACCCTGTTTTTAAGCTCTTGAATTGTATATTCTGTAAAATCTGGTAATGGCCCATAGCCAAACTCTTTTTCAAGATCATTAATCCTATAAATTTTTGATTTAAGCTCAGAATTAAGAAAGTAATAATTTAAACTTTCTTCCCAGGGTTCATTAATGTTAAAATCCCATACTTTACTAATGAAAATTGAATCATCGTAAATAATAAAATCCACGTTTTCATATAACTTTTCATTGATGTAAAAGTCTTTTTGTTTTAGTTTTTTTGTGTTAGCCTTTTGATTAATTTTATATAAGTCAGTCCAAAGCACATAAGTTTCTTTAAATATATTAAGTAGTCCTGACGTATTTACATTTATCCTTTCAGAAAAGAAACAACTGTCATTAATTATAGCTTCAACTTTATATTCACCCGATTTAAGATTAATTTCTATTGTTCCAAAAGCAGGAATCTCATATTCTTTTTGATTGACTTTAACTTTTAAATCTTCTGATTTAGGATTATCAATAATAATATGATGAGTTTTATTTATGTTACAGGATAAAAAAAATAAAACAAGAAAATTAAGCAAATATTTTTTATCTCTAAAAAATTGAATTGATAAATTCATAAGTCAAGAAATAATTAAATTGAGCGTCAAATTACTGGTCTAATAGTTCATACAAGTCATCCAAATTTGGAGATAAAATCATTTCTATTCTTCTATTTGCGCTTCTTCCTTCTTTCGTCGCATTACTGGCTATAGGATAAAATTCTGCTCTTCCGGCAGCCGTAAATTGAGATGACAATAAATTAGAATTAGTTAAAAGAACTTTTACTACACTTGTTGCTCTTTTAACACTAAGATCCCAATTATCTTTAATTGCACCTTTACCATTTAAAGGAATACTATCTGTATGACCTTCAACTAGAATTTCTAAATTTTGCTGATTTTCTAAAGCATTGGAGAGCTTATTTAAAGCAGAAATTCCATTTTGGTTTATATTATATCTTCCAGAAGCAAACAACAAATCTTCCTCTAAAGAGATATATACTTTTCCATTTCTTTGTTCGATAGTTAACCCTTCTCCTTCAAGACCTGTTAAAGCTCTGGATATTGATTTTTTTAGTGCTGAAACAAGACTATCTTTTTTATTAATAATTTCTTCTAGTTCTGAAACTCTAATGGATCTCTGTTTTAAATTTTCTTGAGCTATTTTTAGTTCATCCTCTTTTACTTTCAGTGATTTTAACACTTTATTTAGCTGATCTTCTTTTGTAAATATTTCATTTTCTGCTTGCTCTAATTGCTCCAAAAGATTTTTAATCTCTTTTGCTTTATTTGACATAAATCTACTATTCTTAGAAGCCAGTAAGTCATATGATTCACTTAAAGATTTGTATTTACTTCTAACCGAAGAAAGTGCTTCTGAGTTTTTCGCAGAATCATTTTTTAATCTATCAATATTTTGTGTTAACCTTTTAATTTTTGATTCTGATTCTTCTAAATTAGTTTGGAATACTAAGTTCTTTTTTTCTTCATTTGTTAAAGATTGTTTAACCTTTTCATGTTCTTCAATTAATGTGTTGTGGATCTTAGGTGTGACACATGAAGCAAGCAATGTTATTACTAATAATATGTACAGTAAACTTTTCATACTTAATGATATTTGGTTCTATACCAAAATTACAAAAAAGTATACTCTGTTAGAAAGATTAACAAATACTTTTCAACAAATAGAAAATATAAACATTAATAAACTAATTGCCAGTAGCCCTCAACCCAAAAAAAGCCATTAGGAGCTACGTGCCAGTAGCCTGGAATCCACTGGTGATTTCTTTTAATTTTTTTCCACTTTGCCTTTTTCCAAACATATTTTCTTTTAAAGCGATTCCACTTCCAGTAACCTTCAATCCAAACGTATCCTGGGCGATTATAATTTGGACGATTAACAATTACTTTGGGCCTATTGGGTTTATTTACTACTACTCTGTTTGTTTTAACAATAACTTTTTTGTTATTATTTCTATTATTATTAACAATAACTTTTTTGTTATTATTTCTATTATTTTTGACAATAACTTTTTTATTAGTGGTATTGGGCTTAACCTTTACTTGGCTATAAGAAGAAGTACCTAACAAAAGTAGAGAAATTAAAAATAGTTTGCTAAAAATTGAGTTTTTCATGGTTATTATTTTTAAGATTATTATTTTTATGACTTAAAAATTAAAAGTATAAAAATATGAAAAAAATCATAAAATACTTTTTTCGAGGATTATTATACTCTGTACCTATAACGGTTACAGGTACATTTGTAGTATGGGCCTTCAATAAAATTGATAAAATTATTCCGAGTATTTTTCCAGAAATAAAAACAATACCTGGTCTGTTTCCTGGTGTAGGTGTATTATTAATAATTGTATTAATAATATTAATTGGCTTTTTTGGGTCATTAGTAATCTCAAGTCCAATAAATAAATTTTTTAAACACATACTAAAGCAAGCACCGTTGTTAGAAACAATCTACACATCTGTAAAAGACTTAATGGGGACTTTCATAGGAAATAAAAAAGGATTTAAAAAAGCTGTGTTTGTTAAGCTATTTGATAATTCAAATATTGAAAGAATCGGATTCATTTCAAATGATGATTTAGCTTCATTAAATATCAACGAAGGAAGAGTATTAGTTTATATTCCTCATTCTTATAATTTTTCAGGTAACCTTTTCGTAGTCGAAAAAAAATATATAACACCAATTGATGCACCTTCAAGCGAGGTCATGAAACTGATTGTTTCAGGAGGAGTAACTAACATAAACAATTAATGATATGAAAAAACTAAATTTGCTTTTAATATTTTTTGCATTTATACATAACGTTTTTGCAGGAGACACAACAACAATAAGAATTCACAACCAAACTGACATGACATGGTATGGAAATTATGATGAATGGGGAGTATTACCTGACGCAAGTAAAAAATATAGAAAAATATATCTTCACTACACAATGGGATGCGCTACTGGAGGCTGCTCAGACTGGGACTATACCACTCAAATTTTTGTAAAACATCGAACTGGGGAAATTGATTCATCACTACAAATTACTCCACAGTTTACTGTCAATGGCAATACATTAGACACCATCATGTACTCTAATACTATAACATATATTAGTTCATGGGATTCAACAACAAATAGTGTTGACTCAGTATTATCAAACTTATTAGAGATTATTATATTTAATGATTCAAGTAATCCAACAATAGCAACAGATACAATATATGCTTATGAAGCAGGCTTTTATAATATGATCTATGATAGTATTGGTAATATAATTGGTCAAGCTTATTGCACCCCAGATTCTACACTCATAAATTCAAACTACAACTGGTATCAGTCTTTTGATGTAATTGAAAATTATGAATTAGCAAGAGTTATAACACCTTATGGCAATGGATTATCAAATAATTGGAGTTTTACCACGACATTTGACATTACTGATTTCGAAAAAATATTAAGGGACTCAGTTGAGATTAGATGTCATTACAGCGGATGGTCTTCTGGATTTAGTGCTACACTCGATTTTGAGTTTATTGAAGGAATACCAGCTAGAGATGTTTTAACTGTTGAAAATATTTACACAGGCGGGCATAGTTATGTAACATCAACAGATTTTGAAGCAAATAAGTTAAATACTAAAAAACTTCACATTAACTCAAATACGGAAAATGCAATGATTAAAATGACTACTACTGGTCACGGATTTGACAATAATCAAGTTGCTGCAGAATTTAAACCAATTAACTATTATTTACATATTAATGGCATACAAACTCATACACAATATAATTGGGATTCAGACTGTGGAGAAAACCCAATCTTCCCACAAGGAGGAACATGGCTATATGATAGGGCAAATTGGTGCCCGGGAAAAAGAGCACAGGCCTTTGATCATGAAATAACTCCATATATAATTCCAGGAGACTCAATAGAAATTGACATTGACTTTCAAGAGTATAGTTGGAGTGGAACTCAAACTCCTTCATATATAATTGAATGTCAACTTTTTGAATACACAAATCCAAATTTTACAAATTCTGCAGAAATAATTGACATAATCAAACCGTCAAAAAAAGATGAGCATAGCCGTAAGAATCCCATCTGTGGAAAACCATTAATAATTATCAGAAATTATGGAGAAAATGCTTTGACATCTCTCGATATTGAATATAATGTAAAGGGGGGGACTTTACATACATTTAATTGGACCGGTAATTTAGGTTTCTTAGAGACAGAAGAAGTCGAACTTCCTAACTTATCTTCTTGGGCAGGTTCTAACAATATTTTTGAAGTCAGTTTAAAAAATCCTAACGGTCAAACTGATGAATACAATGAAAACAACTTTATGAGTTCTGAATTTGATTTAGTTCCTGAATACCCTGAGACATTTGCTCTTTGGGTAAGTACCAACTCAGGTGTAATTAATACTTTATCGCAAGAATCAGAAACTAGTTGGGATTTTTATGATATTAATGGTAATAACATATTCACCAGTGGAAGTTTGTATTCAAATACGCAATATAGAGATACTTTAACTTTTTCTCCTGGTTGCTATACTTTTGTTATGCAAGACACTGATGAAGATGGTTTAGATTTTTGGGCAAACAATGATGGAGGTGGAATAGTTAGATTTCGTGAAATTGGAGCTTCTTGGCTTAAAGCATTTAACGCTGACTTTGGAACAAATATTATTCATGAATTTATGATTGGAGGAAGTCAGAATATAGCTGAAAGTAACCGTAAATGGGAAATTTTTCCAATTCCAACTCAAGACTACATTGAAATAAGCGGATTTGCAAATAACTTTACAGAAATAAATATCGTAGATAGTTTTGGAAAAACTATTACTACCTTTCAACATAATAATGCAGGTGAATTTCATAAAAAAATTGATATTAAAGATTATGCAAACGGAATTTATTTTATCCAAATTAAAGATGGCTTATCTCATATAACAAAGAAATTTGTAAAAAAGTAAATGAAATATTGTAATTCGTTAACTAAATATTCTCGCTTTTTCACAAGAGAAGTAATGGTTGGAAATATTGGTATTGGTGGAAACAATCCAATTCGTATTCAGTCAATGACTACTACCAATACTATGGATACAGAAGCAACTGTAAATGAGTCTATAAGAATGATAAATGCAGGCTGCGAATTAGTGCGAATCACTGCCCCAAGTAGAAAAGAGGCTGAAAACTTACAAAATATAAAAAATGAACTATTGAAGAGAGGATATAACACTCCACTTATTGCAGATATACACTATACTCCAAAAGCAGCTGAAATTGCTGCTAAAATTGTAGAAAAAGTTAGAGTTAACCCAGGCAATTATGCAGATAAAAAAAAGTTTGAAGAAATAGAATATACTGATGATAGCTACAAGATTGAACTCCAAAGAATAAAAGAAAAATTTACTCCGCTGGTCAAAATTTGTAAAAAGTACGGCACAGCTATGAGAATTGGAACTAATCATGGATCTTTATCAGATAGAATCTTATCCAGATACGGTGACACACCGAAAGGTATGGTTGAATCGGCCATGGAGTTCTTACGTATTTGTAAGGATGAAAATTATTTAGAAATTATCATATCTATGAAAGCCTCAAATACAAGAGTTATGGTGCAGGCTTACAGATTACTTGTGGCTGAAATGATAAAAGAAAAAATGAATTTTCCATTGCATTTAGGAGTTACAGAAGCTGGAGAAGGTGAAGATGGAAGAATTAAATCTGCTGTAGGTATTGGAACATTATTAGCTGATGGAATAGGAGATACTATCAGAGTTTCACTAACTGAAGCTCCAGAATTTGAAATGCCGGTTGCTAAAAAAATAATTAGACATATTAATGAGATAAAAAATCACCAAAAAATTTGTTCATTAATAAAAAATCCACTTCATAGTTTTGATTATAAAAAAAGAAAAACCAACACAGTAATGAATATTGGAGGAAAAAATCCGCCAATTGTCAAAGGAGATTTCAGTCTCAAAAAAAAGATAACACCAGCATCTTTTTTTGCTTTAGGTTACAGCTACTCTATTGCCTTAGACAAATGGCATATTTCTGAAATGGCTGCAGATTATGTGTTTGTTGGAGACCATAATTTAGATTTTGAAGTTCCTGGAACTTTAGGTGTAATTTATAATTATAAGAAATGGATACAAGATAAAAAAGGTTACCCTCTTTTAACAGTAAATGAATACCTAAAAGAAAAAGTTAAATCAGAAAAAATAAATATGATTTATACTTGTTTTTCTGATCTAAGTCAGGAACTAACAAACAAACTAAAAACAGACAAAACAGCAGTTCTTTTAATAGATACGAACAATAATAATGGAATTGCAGAACAAAGAAGGTTACTTGCAGAACTAATTAATAATAAAATAAAAACTCCTGTAGTAATCGGTAGAACTTATCAAAAGATGTCTGAACAACAATTACAAATTTCTAGTTCTGTAGATATTGGTGCTTTACTAATAGATGGATTAGGAGATGGCATCTTTATTTCTGCTTCAGAATGTATTTCTGATCAAAATAATAATTCTTTGTCATTTGGAATCTTACAAGCTACAAGAACTCGTATTTCTAAAACTGAATATATATCATGTCCAAGCTGTGGAAGAACTCTTTTTGATCTACAAGAAACTACTGCAAAAATAAGAAAAGAAACAGATCATTTAAAAGGAGTTAAAATAGGTATTATGGGCTGTATTGTTAATGGCCCAGGCGAAATGGCAGATGCTGATTATGGGTATGTAGGAACTGGTCCAGGAAAAATTACGTTATATAAAGAAAAAACTGTTGTGGAAAAAAACATAGCAGAGAACGAGGCTGTTAATGCTTTAATTAATCTTATCAAAAAACACGGAGATTGGATAGAAAAAAATTAGTCAACTTTAATTTTTAATGCAACCTCTTTGGCTTGTTCAACCAACTTTTTCACATTCTCTTCACCATATGCAAAAGCTACACCCATTCTTCTGTTTGGACTTGACTTTGGTTTTCCAAAAATCCTGAAGCTAGTATTTTTTATACTGGCAGCATTATCAAGCCCAGTTATTTTTGGGGTATCATTCGATTCTTTAGTTGCTAAAATAACTGCAGATGCACCATTTCTTGTTAATGTAATTTCAGTAACAGGTAAGCCTAAAATTGCACGTGCATGTAGTTCAAATTCTGTAAAATTTTGAGTGCCTGCTAGTGTTACCATTCCTGTATCATGTGGTCTTGGAGATAACTCAGAAAAATATACATCGTCCTTTGCAATAAAAAACTCCACTCCCCATATACCATTGCCTGAAAGCTCTTTAGTTATTCTTCTTGCCATATTTTGAGCTAGTCTTAAATGTTTTTCTTTCATCTGAACAGGCTGCCAGCTCTCTTGATAATCACCCCTCTCTTGCCTATGACCAATTGGTGAACAAAATAATGTATTACCACTATTCTGTGTAAGTGTTAAAAGTGTAATCTCATATTCAAAATCAATAAATTCTTCAACAATAACCTCAATTAAATCACCTCTTGAGCCAGAGATAGCTAAATTCCATGAACTTTTTATGTCTGATGTAGATTTGATAACTGATTGGCCCTTTCCAGAGCTTGACATTAATGGCTTTACAACACAAGGTAGTCCAATAACCTCAACTGCTTGCTGAAGCTGATGTAAATTATTAGCATACTTATATTTTGCTGTAGTGAGTCCTAATTTAATAGCAGCTAAATCTCTAATAGCTTTTCTATTCATTGTGAAATTAGCTGCTTTTGCTGATGGAACTACATTAAATCCCGCTTTTTCATATTCATAAAATTTTTCAGTTCTAATACTTTCTATTTCTGGAACAATGTAATCTGGGCTATGTTTATCAACTATTCTGTCTAACTCATTTCCATCTAGCATGTCAATAACTTCAAATTCGTGTGAAACATGCATTGCCGGGGCGTTAGGGTAATTATCAACTGCTATAACATATTGACCCATTCTTTGAAATGATATTACCAATTCTTTACCTAGCTCCCCAGAACCTAATAAAAGTATTTTTTTCATTTTAATCCCAAAGTTCGTTCGGATAAATTCCGTTTTTTATAAATTTATTTATAGTAGAGACAGCAATTGGCTTATCTTCTTTGTAGGTAACCCCAAACCAATTATCAGATGTTGGAATCACTTTAACTTTCATTTTTTTGCTTTTTATCATTTCAGTAATAATATTAGGAATATAATACTCTGCTGTATTGTTTGAGGAATTTTCTTTAATAAACTTATAAAGTCCATTTTCTATTTCTTTAAAAATACCTGGGTGAAAACCCCAATAGTTCATTGATACATATAAATTTTTATTTAAACTTTTTTTCTCAGAATTATCATCGACATCATAATAAATTATATTGTTAATTCGAGAAATTTCAGTTCTCTCAACAACTTCAACTAAATTATTTTCTTTGTCTAACTTACATATTCCTCTATTAACTGTACCATGATCAGATAATGTTTTTTCTAATTTATAACCCACCATTGCCATATGGTTTTCAGCACATAAATCCTTTAAAAAACTTGAAATAAGTAAAAATGATTTTGGTCCGTAAAAATCATCTGCATTAATTACAGCAAATGGCTCTTGAATAACATCCTTTGCCACTAATACAGCATGAGCAGTTCCCCATGGTTTTTTCCGTTCAACAATTTCTATGTTTTCGATTTTTATATTAACCTCTTGATATACATACTGTATATTTATCATATCTTCAAACTTATTAAATTTTAAACGAAATGATTTATCAAATTCTTTTCTAATAACAAATACAATTTTACCGAAACCTGATTTAATTGCGTCATATATTGAATATTCAATAATTGGTTCATTGTTTGGGCCAATACCATCTATTTGTTTTAAACCACCATAGCGGCTCCCCATACCAGCAGCTAAAATTAGTAATGTTGGCTTCATATTTATATTTTTTTATTTAACATTTTTGCAATATATTTTCCGAATATATCAAATTCTAAATTAACAACAGTTCCCTTTTTAATTTTATGAAAATTTGTGTGTTGTAAGGTATATGGAATAATGGCTACAGAAAACTTGTTTGACTGTGAATTCACAACTGTTAGGCTTACTCCATTTACACTTATGGAGCCTTTTTCTACAGTTATATTACTTTTTTTTTCATATTCAAAAGTAAAAAACCAAGAGCCTTTTTCTTCTGAAACACTTGTACAGATAGCAATTTGATCTACATGCCCTTGTACAATATGTCCGTCAATTCTAGATCCAAGCTTCATACTTCTTTCAAGATTAACTTTATCACCAATATTTAAACTATTTAAATTTGTTTTTTGTAAAGTTTCATCTATTGCAGTAACAGTGTGTGTATTTTTATTTAAATCTACAACAGTTAAGCATATACCATTATGTGAAACAGACTGATCTATTTTTAGCTGATTAGACATATTAGATTTAATAGTGAAATGTTTATTTTTTTTATCTACTATTATTGATTCAACTTCTCCTAACTCTTCAATTATTCCTGTAAACATATATTTAATAATTTATCTCTTGTTCATCTAACTTTGGTACGTTTCCTTATTGGCAATGTTGGTTTCACAGCTTAGAGAAAACCCTACAGTTCATAAAATATAGTTAGATTTGTCATGTCAAAATTACAAATTTATATGAAGACTTTAATTAAAAAGAAAACAACAATAAATAAAAAAGATAATCTTATAATTTTAACTGATAAGAAAGATAATCTTAAACAATATGGTATTTCCGAAAAAGAACATGTTTATATAAAAAAAGTAAATGATGAAATTATTTCAATTAATCAATATGATCGATATCTTTTTATTGTTAAGCCAAAAAAAAATAGAAACATCAATTTACATAGTGAAAACTGTAGACTAATTGGAGATAGATTAATCGAAAGACTTATTGATGTAAATTCAATCGTAATTATTGACACAATAATGAAAAATGATGATGCATTAAAAATAGCTGAAGGTATGGCGCTTTCAAACTACATATTTGATAAATATAAAAAAGAACAAATAAAAAAATTAAAAGAAATTCATATAGTTAGTAATACTCCATCTAAAGAAATTAATGAGCTAAATAAAGTTATTGAAGGTGTTTACTTTTCGAGAGATCTTATAAACGAGCCATTTTCTCATTTAAAAGCAATTGATTTAGCCGCAGCTGCAAAAAAATCCTCTAACATTAATGGTTTTAAAGTCAAAATTCTTGTAAAAAAAGAAATAGAAAATTTAAAAATGGGGGGGCTTTTAGCTGTAAATCAAGGTAGTTTAGACGAGCCAACCTTTACAATTATGGAATGGAAACCTAAAAATGCAAAAAATAAACGACCAATTGTCTTAGTTGGAAAAGGAATAGTATATGATACTGGGGGATTAAGTTTAAAACCAACCAAAGACTCAATGGATTTAATGAAAGTTGATATGGGAGGCGCTGGTATCGTAATTGGCACTATGCAAGCTATATCAGCAAATAAATTACCTGTACATGTTATTGGACTAGCTCCCGCAACTGACAATAGACCCTCTGGAAATGCATATGCCCCTGGCGATGTAATCACTATGTATGACAAAACAACAGTAGAAGTACTTAACACCGATGCAGAAGGACGCCTAATTCTCGCTGATGCGCTTAGCTACGCAAAAAAATATGATCCTCAATTGGTCATTGACTTAGCAACACTAACAGGTTCTGCTGCTAACTCAATAGGGCATTATGGGATTGTTAGTATGTATAAAGGAGCAAAAAGCGAACATGAAAAATTAAAGCAAGTTGGACATAAAGTACATGAAAGGTTAGCTGAAATGCCTTTTTGGTCGGAATATGATGATTTGATAAAATCTGATATAGCTGACATTAAAAATATTGGGGGGACACATGCTGGAGCAATTACTGCAGGCAAGTTTCTTTCACACTTTGTTGACTATCCATGGATTCATCTTGACATTGCTGGACCAACATTTACCAAGCAAAAATATGGGTATCGAGGTAAAGGAGCGACAGGAATGGGAGTAAGATTACTTTATGAATTTATAAAAAATATTTATGAAAAAAATTAGATTGGGTATAACAATAGGAGATTCAAACGGGATTGGATTAGAAACGATAATCAAAACATTTAGTGATAATAGAATGATAGATTTTTGTACACCTATTGTTTTTGGATCATCAAAAATTGCACAAATACACAGAAGAGCTATTTCAAAACAAGATTTTACATTTAATATAATTAATAGTATTGATGAAATAAATCCAAAAAAACCTAATTTAATAAATATTGACAATAAAGAAATTGATGTAAATTTTGGTAAGGCGTCTATAGAATCAGCATCTTTATCTTATCTTTCCATTGAAAAAGCAACAGACGCATTCAAAAATAATCAAATTGATATTATAGTTACTGCTCCAATTAATAAAATATCTATTCAGAAAAAAGTAAATACCTTTATTGGTCATACCGAATTTTTTGAAGAAAAATTTAATTCAAAAGCTATAATGATTATGACTAGTGATATTATGAAAATTGCATTTGTTACAAGCCATATTCCATTATCAAAAATAAGCAAGCACATAACTGAAGAAAACATAATTTTAAAAGCAAAAAAATTTAACCACGCTTTAATTCAAGATTTTGGAATTAGAAAACCAAAAATTGCTGTACTCTCTTTAAATCCCCATGCAGGAGAAAATGGCCTTCTTGGAGCAGAAGAAAATGATATCATTTCTCCAGCAATTGATAAACTAAAAGAAAATAATATTTTGGCTTTTGGGCCTTACCCTACAGACAGTTTTTTTTCAAGTAATAACTTAAAAGCTTTTGATGGTATATTATCTATGTATCATGATCAGGGACTAACTCCCTTTAAAACTTTATCGTTTAATAAAGGAGTAAATTTCACTGCTGGACTTGAGGTAATAAGAACATCACCTGTGCACGGTACTGCATACCAAATTGCTGGAGAAGGATTGGCAGATGAGTCTTCATTTAGAGAGGCTGTTTTTTTAGCTTGCAAAATTTTTAAAAAACGATTAGAATATAGTGAATTAAATAAAAATCCACTTTCATTTAAAGACGTATCAAAAAGCTAATAATAAAGTCACAATAAATTTATATATATTTGCCATCCTTTTGTTTCTAAGAAATGGATGATTTTATAATAAAGTTAGGTTCAGTAAGTAGTAATAAATCATCTTTTTTTTTTAAGATAAAAGATACGTTCTTTGAAGATTTTGTTTTTTTTGAATTTAAAAATGTTGATATTAATGTTAATGTAACTTTGTTTAAAGATTTAAATAAAATTTCTCTTAAATTATTGTTAGAGGGAAAGATTAACAATGTTCCATGTGATTTATGTAATCAACATTTATCAATAGATATAAATTGCTCGACGAAGTTAATTATAAAAAAAACTCAAAGAAATTTATCTTCAACTGAAGAGATAATTTATCTTCAAAAAAATGAAAATAGTATAAACTTAAAACAAATAATTTTTGAATTAATTGTTGTAAACATACCTGCAAAAAGAGAACACCCAGTAGATAAAAATGGAAATAGTACATGCGATAAAGGTATGATTGAATTATTAAATAAATATATGCCTGGCAATTCAAAACTGTCTGACCCTAGATGGGATGCATTAAAAAACTTAAAATAAAAAAATGGCACATCCAAAACGAAAGATCTCTAAAACAAGAAGAGATAAAAGAAGAACACATTACAAAGCAAGCAGTCAAACTATCAAAGTTTGTCCTGAAACTGGCGTAGCTCACCTTTACCATAGAGCCTATGAGCATGATGGTAAAATGTACTACAGAGGAAAACTAATTTCAGAATCTAAAATTTAAAAAAAAATCAACGTCTTTTTACAATCAGTGTAATTAGATTATTTTTTTTTATTTAATTTTGATATGAGAATTGGAATAGATATTATGGGAGGAGACTTTGCTCCTGAAAAAACTGTTGCTGGGGCAGTATCTGCTCTAAAAAAATTATCAAAAAATACTAAGCTAATATTATTTGGGCACAAGGATGAAGTTTATTTACAACTAAAAAAAATTAACTGCTCATATAAATTCGAAATTATTCATTGCGAAGAAATAATTTCTATGGATGAACATGCTACTAAAGGATTTAGATCTAAACCCAATTCAAGTATTGCCAAAGGATTTGAACATTTAAATGCTGGTAAAATCGATGGATTTGCGTCAGCTGGAAATACTGGTGCTATTTTTGTTGGAAGCTTTTATGCAATAAAAGCAATTGCTGGAGTCATGAGACCACCGCTGTCTGCAATACTTCCTAGAGCAAATGGAGGATCAACAGTTTTACTTGATGTTGGTGCAAATGTGGATTGCAAACCGGATGTGCTATATCAATTTGGTATATTGGGCTCTTTATTTTCAAAACATGTTTGTAATATAGAAAAACCAAAAGTAGCGCTTCTTAATGTGGGAGAAGAAAAATGCAAAGGTAACTTGGCAAGCCAAACTGCCTATAACTTAATGGAAAACAACGAAAATTTTGAGTTTATCGGAAACTGTGAAGGAAGAGATATTTTTAATTCACAGATAGATGTTATTGTATGTGATGGATTTACTGGTAATATCGTATTGAAAGAAGCTGAAGGTATTTACGAAATAATGAAACAAAGAGGATTACTTGATGACTTTTTCAGTAGATTAAATTACGAAGATTACGGGGGTACTCCTATACTTGGACTTAATAAACCCGTAATTATTGGCCATGGAATATCAAATGAAACAGCTATTAAAAATATGATATTATTAACAGAAAATATCACTAGAGCTGATTTAGCAAACAAGATAAAAAATAGTATTACCTTATGAAAAAAATAACTGCTGCAATTACTGGAATTGAAGGTTATGTTCCTGACTATATTTTAACAAATAAAGAGTTAGAGAGCTATGTTGACACAAATGACGAATGGATTGTTTCAAGAACAGGAATAAAAGAACGTAGAATTCTAAAAGAAGAGGGAAAGGGAACATCAGTTTTAGGTTCAAAAGCTGTAGAAGGTCTTTTAAAGAAAACAAATACTTCTGCCAAAGACATTGATCTAATTATTTGTGCAACTGCTACACCTGATATGATATTTCCTTCTACAGCGTGTTTAATTGCTGATAAAATTGGTGCATGCAATGCTTTTGCTTATGATTTGATGGCTGCTTGTTCAGGATTTTTATTTTCTTTATCAACTGCTGCTAAATTTATTGAAACAGGAACGTATAAAAAAATTGTAGTAGTAGGAGCTGACAAAATGTCTTCAATAATAAACTACGAAGATCGAGCAACTTGTATTATTTTCGGTGATGGAGCGGGAGCTGTTTTACTTGAGCCTAATGAAAATGGATTAGGCATTCAAGATGCAATTCTAAAAAGCGATGGTTCAGGAGGAGAGTTTTTACACATGAAAGCAGGGGGTTCAGCTAGACCTGCAAGTCATGCTACAGTAGACGCCAAGGAACATTCAGTATATCAGGATGGACAAACAGTATTCAAAGCTGCAGTGACCTCTATGGCAGATGTATCAGAAGAGATAATGAAAAAAAACAATCTATCTTCTGAAGATGTTACATGGTTAGTTCCTCATCAAGCAAATCAAAGAATAATAGATGCAACTGCAAGAAGAATGGGAGTAGGAAATGAAAAAGTAATGATTAATATTGAAAAATATGGAAATACCACCAATGGCACTATTCCTTTGTGCTTATGGGAGTGGGAAGATAAATTAAAAAAAGGAGATAATTTAGTGCTTGCCGCTTTTGGGGGGGGCTTTACTTGGGGAGCAATGTATTTGAAATGGGCTTATGATTCAAATAAATAATTATTTTTGTAAAATATAAATATGAAAAAGATGAATTTAGAAGATATTCAAGAATTAATCAAATTTGTTGCAAAATCTGGAGCAACAGAGGTAGATCTAGAAATTGATAATATTAAAATTTCTATAAAATCTCCTGCTAAAAAAAGAAGAGGCAAAGAAGAAGTTACTGAAGTTATTCATCAAATACCTACACAAATTATAAATCCATCACAGGTGCCTGTTACAACTCCTGCTCCAGTAGCTGTACAAACTACAACTACGAATATGGATTCGGCGAATAAAGAAAAATCAACTACGAAAAGTGAGGTAAATGATAACGACAAATACATCACCGTAAAAGCATCAATGATTGGCACCTTTTATAGATCATCTGCTCCTGACAAGCCTCCATTTGTAAATATTGGTGATACAATTAAAGAAGGAGACACAATCTGTATTATAGAAGCTATGAAATTATTTAATGAAATCGAATCTGAAATAAGTGGAAAAGTCATTAAAGTTTTAGTGGATGATAATACTCCTGTTGAATTTGATCAACCACTTTTCCTCATCGATCCATCATAATTTTATTTTATTATGTTTAAAAAAATTCTAATTGCCAACAGAGGTGAAATTGCCTTAAGAATCATTCGTACTTGTAAAGAAATGGGAATAAAAACTGTAGCGGTATATTCAAAAGCAGATGAAGCCAGTTTACACGTAAGATTTGCAGATGAAGCGGTTTGTGTTGGCCCTGCAGCTAGTAGTGATTCTTATTTAAAAATATCAAATATTATAGCGGCTGCAGAAATAACAAACGCGGATGCAATTCATCCAGGTTATGGATTTTTAGCTGAAAACTCTAATTTTTCCAAAATATGTGCTGAAAATAATATAAAGTTTATTGGAGCCTCTCCTGAAATGATTGATGGTATGGGAGACAAGGCTGCAGCTAAAGAAACAATGAAAAAGGCAGGTGTACCAACAATTCCTGGATCAGACGGGCTAATTAAAAACTTTGAAGAATGTAAAAAACTAGCAAAAGAAGTAGTTGGTTATCCAATAATGCTAAAAGCAACTGCAGGAGGTGGTGGTAAAGGTATGAGACTAGTATGGGATGAAGAAAATTTAGAGGATGCTTGGAATAGTGCTAAGACAGAAGCTAAAGCAGCCTTTGGTGATGATGGGATGTACATGGAGAAGTTTATCGAAAATCCTCGTCATATTGAAATTCAAATAATTGGAGATAAAACAGGTAAGGCGGCGCACCTTTCAGAAAGAGACTGTTCAATACAAAGAAGACATCAAAAATTAGTAGAAGAAACACCTTCTCCTTTTATGACTGATCAACTTAGAGAAGATATGGGTAATGCTGCAATTAAAGCTGCAGAGTCTGTAAAATATGAAGGGGTCGGTACTGTTGAATTTTTAGTAGATAAACATCGAAATTTTTACTTTATGGAAATGAATACTAGAATTCAAGTGGAGCACCCTGTAACAGAGGAAGTAGTTGATTATGATCTAATTCGAGAACAAATAAAGGTTGCTGCAGGGATTAAAATATCTGGTAAAAATTATTCACCTCAGCTACATGCTATTGAATGTAGAATTAATGCAGAGGATCCTTATAATGACTTTAGACCATCTCCTGGATTGATTAACAACTTTCATGCTCCTGGGGGGCATGGAATAAGAATTGATACACATGCATATGCAAACTATATGATTCCTCCATATTATGATTCTATGATAGCTAAACTAATTACGGTTGCTCAAACTAGAGAGGAAGCAATTTCAAAAATGGAGAGAGCATTAGATGAATTTATTATTGAGGGTATTAAAACAACAATACCTTTTCACAAAAAACTAATGAGAAATAAAGACTTTCGCAAAGGAAACTACACCACAAAGTTTATGGAAGACTTTGAGCTTTAATTAAAAAATCAATTGTTTGATTAATTAATTTATAACTACTTTTTTTATCACAATACCCTCTTCAGAAAAGATTTTCAAAAAGTAAATACCTTGATTATCAATATCTATTGGAAAAGAATTATATCTAGCTAAATACATACCACTAGCATCAAATAAACGAATAGAATATATTTCTATATCATTTAAAATATCTATACTTCTAGTTGAAGGATTAGGAAACACATCTATTTTTAAATTTATTGAATTGCCTGTAGTATTTATATTACTTAACTCAGACCACCTTTTTTCAAATTCTTGTAAATAAATATTTGCAATAGTTGCGTCATAAATAATTAACGTGTTTTCATCAGAATTATTTTCTGCATTGTTACTCCAATTGTGAGAGCCAGTAATTAAAATTGGTTCTGAGGCAGTAACATTTGCGTCAGCTATTGCATATTTATGATGAAAAGAATTTGGCACTCCAGTATGGGATCGCATATTTACTCCATTAGTTTGTAAGTTAGCAAATTCACTACCTGTGGAGTTTTCATCTTCAATAATACCTCTAATGCTTATTCCAAACTCATTATTTTTATCTATAATAGTTTGCGCTAAATCGTCCCTAGTGAAACTTAATAAACCAAACTCAAAAGAATAGTCAACTGATTGAATAACTTTATTTATTTGAGATGTCGTTTGATCTGAGGGAGAAAAATATAATTCTATATGCTTGCCAGCAACATTAAATTTATGAGGAGTATTATCACTTTTTTGACTTCCAAAATTTCCTGCCCACATCTCTTCAAACTCTAAAGTATAAGCTTTAGCTAAGGCTTGATCTTGAATAAAAATAATATTGTTGTAATCATTAAATAAATTAGATGGATTAGACCAATTAGTAGACCCACCCATTATCCATGAATTATTAGTAGAATTTGCATCTATAATAATAAACTTATTGTGCATAATGCCTGGGAGACTAGAATTTCTGTAAACAACAGGAATATTAGGGTGTAAATTTGATAACATAGAGTTAACAACATCATCATCCGCAATATATCTAACTGAGACGCCTCTGTTATAAGCATCATTAATTGCATTTGCAATTGTTCCATCTGATGCATTATACACACAAATATCCAAACTTGTTTGCGCAAGGTCCATGTAAGCTTTTATAGTATCATTAAAATATGTTGTTATATTTTGTGCATCTGTACCTGTAGAAAAAGAATTATCTACTGAATGATTAAAGTAGGGACGGATAGCCCCAGTAGAGTTAGAAGCAGTAGAAAATAATCCAACAGAAGAGAAAGCTGTATCATTTCCATTAATAGAAAAACATTCTACATAATAAAAAGTAGCAGGTGCAAGACCTGTTAAGCTTACTGTATGCATCATATTGCTACCTCCATTATTAACTATAGTGCCTAAAGCTGAAGATGTACCGTAATTATAATTTGCGGAAGAAGAATCAGATACAGTCCACGACAAATCGAAACCTGTAGTAGTAATATTGGTTTGCTCAACCGCCGAGGTAAACAACAGTGCTCCTGAAGAAATAATGTCTGAGCTATCTCGAGGCAGAATTTGATAACCATCATTGGCAGGAACAATAAATGTATATTGAGATGATATACCAATTAATGTTACTGGCCCTATAGGTATCATTGAATTTTCAAGTGGACTTCCTGACTTTATATACACTTTTCCTTGTTGTCCACCAGAGTTAAAATCATGCGTACCAACAGTAAAAACAGAACCTCCATTATTAAAAATTGTATTATTAATTTGTACCAATTCAGCCTCAGTGTCTTCTCCAATCATTGCAGGGGTTACTGATTGTGGTACTGGAAGAGGGTTGTTTGAAGAATGAATAATTGGACTTCCTGCAACATAAACCTCAAGTAATCCATTATAATCAGCTAGCTCTCCAGTGATTGATATACTGTCTCCTCTTAAAACATTTGACAAATAGTTGTTTGTGGTCAAGTCGTATAATGCTATTCCCGCTGTACCATCTTCAATATATCTAATTATACCCATTTCGTCACCATTTGTTACAATACCTGTGATTGTAACTGTTGAACCTAACACTTGAGTTCTTGCAGTTGCAATATCTTGTTGCGCAAATGTTATAAATGAA
>Ga0160422_10000231_pt1 | contig 32288 bp, 36 predicted proteins | sample Fk160mmetaG_FD_108192 | JGI IMG/M metagenome (GOLD analysis project Ga0160422, IMG submission 108192) | Marine microbial communities from the Central Pacific Ocean - Fk160115 60m metaG | ecosystem: Environmental > Aquatic > Marine > Oceanic > Photic zone | place: The Central Pacific Ocean...
ATTACAGAAAGGTTTTCTAAAATCGGATCGCAACCCGAACTTAAAAGTCAAGATATTACTACAATTGTTAAGAATTCTTTTTATTATATGAAAGATAGAAGTTCTTCAAAGATTGATTTTAAGTTAGATATAAGTGAAAAAGCTATTTTTAGCTCTTTAAATACTCAGTTATTTGGTTGGGTAATAGAAAATATTATGCGAAATGCCATTGATGCTCTTCAGGGGAAGGGTGAAATAAAAGTTGCAATAAAAGAACACTCTAAAAATGTTATTATTGATATTAGTGATAATGGAAAAGGAATAAAATCTTCACAATTAAAAACAGTTTTTGAACCGGGCTACACTACTAAACTTCGTGGTTGGGGATTAGGTTTGTCTTTAGTTAAGCGTATTGTTGAGGATTATCATAAAGGTCAAGTGTATATTCTGCATTCTGAGTTGGGTAAAGGATCGACTTTTAGAATCAGCCTATTAAAGAGCTAATGGCGGGGATTTATTTACACATTCCATTTTGCAAACAGGCTTGTAATTATTGTGATTTTCATTTTTCGACTTCAATGAAAATGAAAGTTCATTTTGTGCAAGCTATAATTCAAGAAATTGAATTGCGTAAAGACGTTTTTGCCAATGAGTTTATTTCCAGTGTTTATTTTGGAGGCGGAACACCTTCTTTATTGTCTAAACAAGACATGGATTCGATTTTCGAAAAGCTTTATAAGAGTTTTAAAATTGATGCAGATGCAGAAATTACTTTAGAGGCAAATCCAGATGATCTTACTTTCGAAAAGATCCAACAACTTAAGGATAGTCCTGTAAACAGACTTAGTATTGGTGTGCAATCTTTTAGAGATGAAGATTTAAAATACATGAATAGAGCACACAATGCTATTGAAGCGCTAAATTCTATAAAGATGGCTCAAGACGAAGGGTTTCAAAATATTACAATTGATCTAATTTACGGCACACCTGGAATGAGTAATGAGGATTGGAAGTATAATTTAAGAAAAAGTTTTGCGCTTAATCTTCCTCATATATCAAGTTATGCACTCACGGTAGAAGAAAAAACCCCATTATATTATCAAATTTTAAAGAAGAATACTGGTCCTATTGATGAGCAACAAAGTGCTGATCAATTTAAGATTTTGATGGATGAAATGTTAATAAATGGTTATGAACAATATGAAATTTCAAACTTTTGTAAAGACAATTTGTATGGTAAACACAACAGTTCTTATTGGAAAAAAGACTATTATTTAGGTTTAGGTCCTTCTGCACATTCTTATTTTGGTAATTCGCGACTGTGGAATATTTCTAATAATATTAAATATATTAAGGCTTTGTTTGAGTCACAATTGCCTTTAGTAAAAGAGAGTTTAAATACCCAAGAGATGTATAATGAATATGTTATGACTTCTTTAAGAACTAAGTGGGGTTGTAATTTAATTGAAATAGAAAAAGACTATTCGATGTCTTTTTCACATTATTTCAAAGCTCAAATTAAAAGCTATGAAATCAATGGATACGTATTTGAAAATAAAGGTATATATACGCTTTCTGAAAAAGGTAAGCTTATTGCAGACCGAATTACTTCGGATTTATTTTTCATTTAGTTAGCTTTTTTAATTGGAAAAGATATTTTGAATGTTGTGTCCTTTCCATGGACCTGTAAACCATATATTTTAGTACATCTTTACAAGATGTATTAGGTGATAAATTGGAATAATGATCAATAAAGCTGGAAGCATATTACTTACTTTTATTTTTGTTATTTCAACAATATTAAATCCAATTCCAATAATTATTATTCCACCTACAGCAGATATGTCTGTAATGAGTTCAGGATGTAAATAAGACTCAAAATAATGAGCTCCTAGAGTTAAAGCTGATTGAAAAATGAGTAAAGGGATTGCTGAAAAAAGCACTCCAGTTCCAAAACTAGATGCTAATAATATTGAAGTAATTCCATCCATTAAGCTTTTTGTATAAATTAAGGTTCGATCTTGATGTATACCTTCCTCAATAGACCCAACAAAGGTCATGGACCCTATACAATATAATAAAAATGCTGTAATTAGTCCTTCAGAAAATAGTTTGTTATCACTTTGTAATTTAATCTTAAGCTTATTACTCAGTGATTCAACACCTTTTTCTAATGACAAAATTTCACCAATAATAGTTCCTGTGATTAAGCTAACCAACAAAATTAAAAATTGATTGGTTTTTAAAGACATTTGTATCCCAAGCACTATGGTGAATAAACCAATAATCTGAAAAACAGCTTTTCGGATCTTTTCAGATAAAAAAGATCCGAAGTATATACCAACTATACTCCCTATAATAACTGATAATGCATTTACAATACTTCCTAGGGGTAAAATCATATTTTAATAATGTTAAAAAACGAAGGTAATATATTTTAATAAGTTGGTTTTGTTGTTTTAATTTCGGTCATATTTAAAATTTAATGTATTCTAGCTAATGTTTTAAATTACAAAGTGAAAAAAGCTATTTATTAGAAAGATTTATAAGCAATGATAAACAACAAACTTTTCATTTTGTGCAACGATGTTTACTTTATGGAAAAGTTTGTGTAAGTGTGTTTTTGAGTTTAAATGTTTGCTGGTAACTAACTGAAATGAACCACCTTTTTTAAGACATCTTTTGACTTCTTTAAATAGATTTAATGCCACTTCAATGTTTGTTTCGTACTCAAAGTGGAAAGGCGGGTTCGAAATAACTAAGTCAAAAGTATTGTTTTCAAAATGATCAAGAGTGTCGTTATAGTGAAAGCAAGCTTTTTTTGAGTCGATATTTATTTTAGAGGAGGCAATAGCTAGTTCAGAATCGTCTAGTAAATGAATCTCTGCATTAGGCTTGTTGACTAAAGCTGCGTGAGCTAAAATTCCATTTCCACAGCCCAAGTCTAGTATTTTATTGTGCCCAAGCCTTACCTCAAGATATTGAGTTAATAATAGTGTTGCCTGATCAATTTTTTTTGCAGAAAAGACGCCGTAATATTGTTTAAACTTCTTTGTTGTGGAATAAGAAATACTGTTTATAAGTTCTTTTTTTTCGACTTTTCGCTTTTTTTTTAAAAACAATAATCTAGCTTTTTTCCAGGCAAGCGATTGTTCGCAAAGTTCAAAATAATCTTGTGCAATTTTTAGTATTTGGGCACTAAAATATTTAGTCATAAAAGAACAGATAACGAGGGTATCTTTCTTTAATGATTCATGTAATTGATTGAGTTGAAAACGAAATAAATCTAGTGATTTAGGGATTTTAATAAGCACAAGGTCAAAAGTGCTTTCAAGCTTTTCTAGAGGTCTTGTTATTGAAATACTATTTAAATCAACACCATGTTTTTTGAGATTTATTTCAAGTGACTTTTCTTGGCTTTTATAGTTGATAATAATATTAGGTTGCTGCTTAGATAATATAGTGCTTAAAAAACCAAACCTGTCATTGAATATAATCGGTTTAGTATATGATATATTGTTTTCTTTTAGATATTTTAGAAGGTATTCATCTGCTGCACTCCATGCTTTTAAGGATTTATTATTAGAACTTGGGTAGCGTTCAATAGCAAAGTTTTTTTCTTCGTACTTAAAATGCATACTTTATAGTCCAAAATTTGATCTAATTTGATCTACATGATCGAGTTTTTCCCATGGAAAAGTTTCAATGTTTCTAGAGATTACTTTTCCACCTCCTACTTCAAATTTAATAGTCTTTTTTTCAGATTTTCGACCCATATGTCCGTAGGCAGCAGTTTCACTATAAATTGGATCTTTGAGCTTGAATCGTTCTACTATTGCAGCAGGACGCATATCAAAAAGTTCCTCAATTTTTTTTGCAATTTGACTGTCACTAAGCTTAACTTTTGATGATCCATAAGTGTCTACATATATATTCATCGGTTTTGCTACTCCAATTGCGTAAGCGACTTGTACTAATATTTGATCTGATACCCCAGCGGCGACTAGGTTTTTAGCGATATGGCGCGTTGCATAAGCTGCAGAGCGGTCTACTTTTGATGGGTCTTTTCCAGAGAATGCCCCGCCACCATGAGCACCTTTTCCGCCATAGGTGTCAACAATAATTTTTCTTCCGGTTAGGCCTGTGTCTCCGTGTGGGCCTCCAATTACGAATTTACCAGTAGGATTAACATGATAGGTGATGTTCTCATCAAACAAGGCAACAATATGATCTGGTAATTTCTTCTTAACACGTTCAATAAGTATATTTATTATATCAGATTTAATTTTAGACAACATTTTAGATTCTTCGTCGAAATCATCATGTTGTGTAGAAATAACTATGGTGTCAATTCTTTCAGGGATATTATTATCGTTATATTGGATGGTCACTTGGGATTTTGCATCCGGTCTTAAATAATGCATTTCTGTATGATTTTCTCTTCTAATTTTAGCCAATTCTTGCAGCAGCATATGAGAAAGACTTAGGGCTAAAGGCATAAAATTATCAGTTTCATTTGTAGCATACCCAAACATCATACCCTGATCTCCCGCACCTTGTTCTGAGTGTAATCCCTTTCCTTCAACTACTCCTTGATTGATATCAGCAGATTGCTCGTGAACAGCAGAGATGATTCCACAAGATTCAGCATCAAATTTATATTCAGACTTTGTATAACCAATTTTTGTAATTACATTTCTTGCTTGCTTTTGAACATCTACCCATGCCTTGGAATTTACTTCACCACTAACAACTGTTAGTCCAGTAGTTACAAGTGTTTCGCAAGCTACTTTTGATTCAGGGTCTTGAGCTAGGAAAGCATCAAGTATGGCATCAGAAATTTGATCAGCAACTTTGTCAGGGTGCCCTTCAGATACAGATTCAGATGTAAAAAAATATGACATATTCTAGTCTTTTATATAGATTTTAAAATGTAATCTGATTTTGGCTTAGCTGCTTAATGAGAACTGCTTTAGCCTTTTTTAGAGTGGTAGCAATCAGTCAAATTTATCCACTTTATTGCAAAGATAAGAATTCGTGCGAATTAGTTGAGTTTGTATATGAAAGTTGTTTTATAAAATAAGCCATCCACTTAAAATGATGAGTTTTAATTTTTAAAATTAAAAATAGGTATAGCTTATATCAGTAGTTTATTTGGTTAGTTCTTGAAATATAGATTCGAGTTTTTGCTCTTCAATATTCATTTGAAGTACTGTAAGCTTATTGTTAACTGCAAATTCAAATATAGCAGGTCTTAAGTCGAATTTAGAATCGGAAAAGATTTGGTATTTATTTCCTTTAAGTTCTCTAGCTTCAAGTGCATTTCCAATTTTCATTAGTTCTTTTTTTTCCGCTTTTTCATCAAATTCAACAGTAATAAGTTTTCTATTTTCTTTACTTTTTTGCAATTCTATAATTGTTTTATTTGCTACAATTTGGCCTTTGTTTATTATAATAACACGATCGCAAATTGCTTCAACTTCCTGCATAATGTGAGTAGAAAGTAATACAGTTTTTTCTCTACCCGCTTCTTTAATTAATGGACGAATTTCTAAAAGTTGATTTGGGTCTAATCCGGTTGTGGGTTCATCTAGTATTAGAACTTCTGGATTATGAATTAGGGCTTGAGCAAGCCCAACTCTTTGTCTAAATCCTTTAGATAGTGAACCGATAAGCTTGTGTTGTTCTTTTAGCAATCCGGTTTTTTTAATCATCCCGTCAATATACTTATGGTTTACGTTATAAATATTAGCAACAAATTCTAGATATTCTTTAATGTACATATCAAGGTAAAGTGGATTATGTTCAGGTAGATATCCTATTCTGCTTCTAGTTTCTATTGAATTTTTATTAATGTCGAGATTGCAAATTAAAGCATCTCCATTAGATTGAGGTATGTATCCAGTTAGGATTTTCATAAGGGTAGATTTCCCTGCACCATTTGGTCCCAAAAAACCTACAATCTCCCCTTTATTAATTTCGAAAGAGACCTCTGTGAGTGCCTTTTGAGTTCCGTATACCTTACTAAGATTTTTTACTTTTATTGACATGAGTACGAAGATAGTTTATTTTAAATATAAATAATGAACATAAATATTTATGCTAGATGATTATTTTAACAAAAAAGATGAGTGTACCTATAAACATATGATAACAACCTTTAACTAGAGACTAATTGTAAATTAAGTATTACGTATTTTGAACTATGATATAATACTCTTGAGGTATTTACTCATAGCGAGTAAATGCTAGAAAGGGCTCAAACGGGGCCCTTTTTTAATTTTAATTAAATATTATTTCTATTAGTAGTAAATATTACCTTTGTGTTATGTTAGGGGTAGTAGTAAAATCGACAGGAAGTTGGTATAGGGTTCGTCTAGATGATGGTACATATCATCAATCTCGTATAAAAGGTAAGTTTCGAATTGGAGGATTAAAAAGTACAAACCCTATTTCTGTAGGAGATCGTGTTAAACTTTCTCTAGAAGGAAATGATTATTTGATTAATGAGATTCTGCAAAGAAAGAATTATATTATTCGTAAGTCCGTTAACTTGTCGAAGCAAGTTCATATAATTGCTTCTAATATAGATCAAGCTTTTTTAATTGTTACTCTAGTATCTCCATTCACATCAACAGGATTTATTGATCGATTTCTTGTTACGGCAGAAGCTTATCAAGTGCCAACAATAATTGTATTTAATAAGATTGATGTATACGATGAGTTTGATCGTGAGTATCACGATGAAGTGGTTAAGGTGTATTCTGATGCTGGGTACGAATGCGTTGAAGTTTCTGCATTAAATCAACAAAATATTAGTTTGCTAAAAGAGCGAATGAAAGATAATGTCACACTTCTTTCTGGACATTCGGGAGTAGGTAAATCTACTTTGGTTAATGCAATTGATCCTAATTTAGATTTACTGACTCAACAAGTTTCTGATGCTCATCAAAAAGGTATGCACACTACTACTTTTGCAGAGATGTTTGAATTAGACTTTGGTGGATTTATTATTGATACACCTGGTATTAAAGGTTTAGGTCTTGTGGAAATTGAGAATTCGGAATTAGCGGATTATTTCCCTGAAATGCTAGCATATAAAGGACAGTGTAAATTTCATAATTGTAAACATCTTAATGAACCTAAATGTGCTGTTAAAAGTGCTTTAGATACTGGGGAAATTAATCCTATTCGTTATGATAGTTATATTTCAATGCTTGAGGATGATGGTAATCAATATAGAGAATCAAAGTATCATTAATGAGAGTTACAATACAAAGAGTAAGTGAAGCTTCGGTGCTGATCAATCAAAAAGTGAAATCAGAAATTAAGCAAGGTTTAGTTGTGCTACTTGGAATTAGTGCAGATGATTGTTTAGATGATATTGAATGGCTCTGTAAAAAAATTATTGCTCTTCGGGTTTTTTCTGATGAACAGGGAAAAATGAATAAATCACTATTAGATGTGAAAGGGCAGATTCTTTTAATTAGTCAGTTTACTTTGTTTGCCAGTACTAAAAAGGGGAATCGCCCCTCTTATATTCGTTCTGCTCATCCTGATATTGCGATTACTTTATACGAGGAGTTTCATAAGTGTTTAGAACAACTGTTGGATAAGCAAATAGTAACTGGCGAATTTGGTGCAGATATGAAAGTTAGCCTTTGTAATGATGGACCTGTAACTATAAATATTGATTCTAAAACTAGAGAGTAATGGAGCTTGATGAACTACAAAAAAAAGTGGATACCTGGATTAAGAAGTATGGTGTTCGTTATTTTGATGAATTAACCAATATGGCAATACTTACCGAAGAAGTTGGTGAGGTTGCTAGAATTATAGCTCGACGATATGGAGAGCAATCTGAAAAAGAATCTGATAAAATTAAGGAATTGGCTGATGAGCTTTCAGATGTTTTGTGGGTTGTTACTTGTATTGCAAATCAAACCGGAATTGACTTGAATGAGGCTATGAAGAAAAATTTTGAAAAAAAATCCTTGCGCGATATTAATCGACACAAGGATAATTCAAAATTGTTTTAGTCTTTGACTTAGAATTTTATTCCTACTGATAATAAAAATTGATTTAATCTTTGATCGGCATTAAATGTATTTTCGCCTATTGTTATTCCATCAGTAATTGATTGTAATCCCATTTCATATCTAAGATCAACTGTTAGTATAGCTAGGTCTAATCCTGCGCCAATTTGCGCGCCGACAGTCGTATCTTTGTAATTTGATTCGATTTTTTCATAATCAGAAGATTGTGTTATATCCTCATTAATAAGGAGCGTGAATATAGGCCCAGCATTTACTCGGAGGACTTTAAAGAATCTTTTTCCAATAAGTACAGGAATTTCAAGTTTGTTTAATCTCACTTCTCCTACAATTTCCATCGGATTCTCAGAGTCTGAAAGATCATTATATTTAATTTCAGAATTTGAATTACTCAGTAATACTTCTGGTTGGATATATACACCAAGAAGAGAGGCGCGAGCAAAAAGACCAAATTGGTAGCCTATAGTCGCGTCAGTATCTTCCAGAAGGTCTATTGTTTCTGAAACTGTTTGAATTTCGTTGACATCACTTAAATTTAGACTAGGAGAGGTAAGACTTATTTTTGGTCCCCAAGAGAAATCTTGTGCGTTAGAGTTGTATGTAATAAGTGCCAAGGATAAGCAAAGAAAGATTTTTTTCATAGTTATGATTTTTGATTTAATTTACGTTTTTCTTTTGCATTTTTAGTTGCTCTAATATTGGCTTCAATTGAGTGTTTCGGTCTCGACCATTTTTGTTTTTCACCATTAGAACAACTGTTTTTATAATTTTCATTAACAACAGGTTTATCACCTTTTTTGTATGCTTTTTGAGGAGTTAAGCCTAAGATACTAAATAATTCCATATCTCTATTAATATCTGGGTTTGGCGTAGTAAGCAGCTTGTCTCCAGCAAATATTGAACCAGCGCCAGCCATAAAACATAGTGCTTGTCCTTCATCACTCATTTCAGTTCTACCTGCAGATAACCTTACAGTAGTTTTAGGCAGAACAATTCGCGTTGTTGCAACCATACGAATCATTTCCCATATTGGGATTTGTTCTTGATGTTCCATTGGTGTCCCTTCAACTGCCACAAGTGCATTAATTGGTACAGATTCGGGATAAGGATTTAAACAAGATAATGTTACCAACATAGCAGCCCTGTCTTCTGGGGTTTCTCCCATTCCAATTATGCCCCCTGAGCATACAGTTAGACCAGCTTTTCTAGCATTTCCAATCGTCTCTATTCGGTCTTCATATCCACGTGTAGAAATTACTTTTTTATAATGTTCTTCTGAGGTGTCTAAATTATGGTTGTATGCGTATAAACCAGCTTCAGAAAGTCTTCTGGCTTGGTCTTCAGTTAGCATACCTAAGGTACAGCAAACTTCCATATCTAAATCTCTAACAGTTCGAACCATTTCAAGGACTTGATCGAAATCTTTTCCTTCTTTAACATTTCGCCAAGCTGCTCCCATACAAACTCTAGATGATCCAGAACTTTTTGCACGTAAAGCTTGTGCTTTAACGGTTTGAACAGACATTAAGTCATTTTTTTCTATATCGGTATGGTAACGAGAAGCTTGAGGACAATAGCCACAGTCTTCTGGGCAACCGCCTGTTTTTATAGAAAGTAATGTGCTTACTTGTACTTCATTAGGGTTGTGGTGTTCACGATGAACTTTGGCAGCATCAAAGACCAATTGGAGAAGAGGCTTATTGTAAATCTTAATGACTTCTTCTTTAGTCCACTCTTTTTTGTATGCTGTCATTTCTTGTTTTATTTGAACTTCAAATATAAAGTTTCTTTTTTAGCTATTTGTTTTATCTCGATAAAATGATACTGACCGCATTTCCACCAAATCCGGTTGCATTAACCATAATAGTTTTTAGTTCTTTGGGGGTACCACATGGTAAACTTTCATATGGAAATTTAATTGTTTTTTGATGTTTTAGCATTAAAATAGCCAATTCAATACTAAGTGCTCCAGAAGCACCAAAGCTATGTCCGGTAGTATATTTAGTTGATATTAAGTGTGGTAGCTTATCTCCAAATATTTTTTTAATCGCTTTATATTCATTTTCATCTCCTTGAATTGTTCCTGGTGCATGCATTACAATACTGTCTACTTTGGAAATACCAGCATCTTTAAGAGCCATTTTCATAGATTTTTGGAGACATTCTGCTTCAGCAGAAATTGACACATTATGTTCGATAAGCTCAGTGAAATATCCAAATCCTTCTATTTTAGCAATTCTATTTTGTCCCGTATCTTTTTCTAAACAAAATATAGCAGCTCCTTCACCTAAGATGAGTGTGTTTTCTTTTTTATTTAATTCTAGAGGTAAAGAAGTATAATTACCTTTTTTGTTTGAGTAAATTTTTAAAGCACGTATTTGAGATATGGTAAAGTCACTCAAAGGTGCTTCGGAACCACCAATTATAAATTTATTTGCCATGCCAGACTGTATCCATGCTATCGCATTTAGAACAGAATGTAATGCAGTACTACAGGTAATTGAATGAGAGAAACTGGTCCCTTTTAATCCTAGGTCATAAGCGACCCAAGATGATAAATTACCTAAAGTTGTTGTTGGCGAAACACGTGGCGTTGTTCGATGATTATTACTTGATAAAAAATTTTTGTGGTATTTTTCGAAAAGTTGAGTAGCTCCTCTTGAAGAACCTAGATTTACGCTTACATATTTTTCTTTCTTCCAAGATGCTTGTTCAGTGGCTTTTCGTGCTGCAACTATGGATAAAAGAACAGTCTTGTCTAAACGTTTATAGTGTGAGTTTTCTTGACGAAGTTTTTTAATAAGTGCTTCCTCTTTTGGATAAAGTTTTCCTACAGGAGTATCAGTGTTATTAAAACAACAGTTTGTAATTCGGGTGGTTTCACTTTGATAGTGATTCCAAATTTCATTGGCATCACTTCCAAGTGCCGATATACTTCCCATACCACTTATAATTATCTTATCCTGCATGGCGCAAAGATAATGTAAAAGAATACTTTGAGTTGTTACATTAATCAATTTTTCTTAATCCAAAATAAGCTTTTTTGTTGCCCATTTTTTTGAGTTAATACAATGGTGTAAATACCATTAGATAGATGTGACAGATCCCATTCCATTGAGGGCTTAAAATTATCTTGCAGTATTAAGAGACCAATATTGTTGTAGACATAAATTATTTTAGCATCTATTGATTTGAGATTTGTTTTCAGAATACCGGATGAAGGATTAGGGTATATAATAGATGTATTGTTTGGTGTTGAGAGTTTGAGATCATTTATTTGGATTAATAATTCAGATTCAAAACACTGGTTAGCAGCAAGAAGAGTTATTTCATATGATTCTGTAAATTCATTTACATTAATAATTAATGAGTCTTCAGATGATGTTATGTTTTGACTAACCCCTACCCAATGAATTGAATCATGATGTATGCTTTGGTTGAATAGGTGCAGATTTTCGCCAATGATTTCATAATCAGCTAGAGCTTCAGGATATCTATTGTAATCAGTTTCATAATCATTTATAGCATTATTGGCGAATGTCTGAATTAATTGGGCTTCATTAATGTTTAAGTTTGTAGGAGTGTAGTTGTTTGTAGCTGAGTCATCAAATAAAATCGTATAAAATATGCAAGCAGCTAAATATGATCCCTGAATACTCGGGTGACTGCCATCGGATGAATATAAATTTATTTCAGGGTGTTGATCTCGAATATCTTTCCATGCTATACCGACAGGTGCTAATAAAGATTCGTTGTTTTGAGCCATTTCAGTATAGCTTTCAGCCAGCCGATCCTGCATGCCTTCATAGGTGCAAATAGGTGGGTAGTTGGCACAGTTTTGTGAATCACCATTTTCTCTCCCCCAAGTCATGAAAAAAATAGGCTCAGTGCAAGGATTAGCCTCTCTAATTTCTTCGCATAAAATTTCAGCATAAGGGTATACCTGAGAGGCAACCTGATAAGGAGGAAAAGAAGGGTTTTGACTTTGCTCTTGTAGAATTACATAATCCCATTCTGTAGCATTTAATAAACTTTGTACATTAGAATTTGATGCATGTTGCATTAGTGTTGAGCCTCCCGGTGTATGACTTTCATAAATTAAACTATTTCCTTTTGAAATTGCTATCTGATTTATCAATTCAGGTAAACCATTCATATAAGTGTAACTATTCCCAATAAATAGAGCTTGTTTTTCAATTTGGGAAAAAAGAATTAGAGGAAGGAGTAAAAATCCATTTAGAATAAAAAGTTTCATTAAATTTTACGAATAATAAGTTAAAAAAAGATGGAAATAATTGAAACAGTTCCCACTAAAAAGCAGTAAAATGAAAAATATTTTAATTTACTTTTTTTCACCAATTGAATCATCCATTTACATGCAAATAGTCCTGTTATAAAGGCGGTCATGAAACCTATTACTAGTGGCATAAGTGTATCACTTTCTATTAAGATGTCTTCGCTTATAATGTCTTTACCCATTTTACCTAAGATGAGAGGAACAACCATAAGAAAAGAAAATCGCGCTGCTTTTTCTCTGTCTATCCCAAGTAAAACAGAAGTCGATATTGTTGCACCAGAGCGAGAAATACCAGGTAATATTGCAATGGCTTGTGCGAAACCAATAATGAGTGCGTGGAAAAAAATTACGTTTTGATTTGTGTTTTTTGCTTTGTCTGCTAAAAATAGTAAAAGCCCAGTAACAATTAACATACAGCCTACCAATAAAATTTCTCCACTAAATAGAAGTTCAATTTCATTTTCAAAAAGCAAACCAACGATTGTTGCAGGAACCATAGAAAGAACGACTTTAAGAGAAAATTGAAATTCTTTATTCCATGTAAATTGGCATAAACCTTTAATTATTTCTTTAATGTCTTTACGGAAAACAAAAATTGTACTTAGTGCAGTAGCCGAATGAAGTACAATTGTCATTAATAAATTTTGTTCTTGCTTGGATATGCCTAAAAGCGCTTTAACTATTTCTATATGGCCACTACTGCTAACAGGTAGAAATTCTGTGAAGCCTTGAACGATTCCCAGAATTATGGCTTCTAAGAGTCCCATTAAAATTTATTTTTTTTGTTTATACATGATGGCAAAAACCTCGATCACAAAACCTGTTAAGATTAAAATAGGTGCAAGTGTTATTCTTTGGAAATTAAATATTTCAGGGTTAAAGCTTGTTTCATCTCCAGTATCACCCCCAGACATTAATATAAAGCCTGCAATTATAAATGCTAAACCAGTAAACATAATTTGGTAATTTTTTTTACCGAAGATTTCTTTTTGATTTTCCATATCAATAATGTAATTCGTCTGTATTTAATTTTAAATATTTACGCACTGCAAAATACGTGCATGCCCAAGGTATTAAAAGACCTAATAAAAGAATGCATGTATATAGTATTAATTTTGCCTCTTGGTTGTGAAGTCTATGTATTTCAGGCATAATATCTGTTCCACTTCTTATAAGTAAATCAATGCATATTATTGCTAATGCAGAAGCAAATAGGCCGTGCAGCAGGCTCTTTTGCATAAATGGTTTTCTTATAAATGGTTTTGTAGCCCCTACCAATTGCATGGTTTTAATTAAAAAACGTTTGGAATATATTGTTAAACGTATTGATGAGTTAATTAGTGCAATAGCAATAGCACTAAAAAAAAAGCTCAATAATAATAATGTGTAAGAGATTTTTTTAAGATTGTCGTTTAATAATTTAATAAGTGACTTGTCATAAATTACTTCTTGAACTATTGGAACAGCTAGCAGTTCATCTTCAATCTTTTCTGGGCTGTTAGTTTGTGTATAATAAGCCTGAAAGTGAATATCGATTGCGTCTGTAAGGGGATTAAAACCAAGAAACTTAATAAAGTCTTCACCTAAATCTTTTTTAAGGGTTTCAACTGCTTCATCTTTAGATATGAATTCTGTTTTCTTTACATGTTCACTTAGTTTCAATTGTCGTTGAAACTGTTTTACCATAATTTGTTTTGATTCAGGTTTAAGTAAAACTGTAAAAGCAATATTTTCTTGAACTTGATTTGCAATTGCTTTAGAGTGGAAGAGAACTGTACTTAGGAGTCCCATTAAAAATAAAACCAAAGTCATACTTACAACTACAGATATGTATGAAGATCGAAGCCTACGGTTGTTAAATTTATCTTGTTTTTGACTCATTTCGGCTAATTTACAAATTCATGGAATAGTTTGGTATTCGAATGTCAAATAAGTCTAATAATTTATTTTAGTATTAAGTTGAATTTGATGTTTTAAGAGATTTTTTAATTCTTCTTAATGAATTTTAGAGGAGCTTTAAGCCCCGAATATTTAATTAACTCCATTTCAATTGACCCAACTAAAACTTTTGCTTGAATTTTTAGTGGGATTTTATTTTCATCATCACTAACCCAAAGATTCACTCCATTATCATCTTCAAAAACTCTTCCTGTTTCTAGTTCGGGAACCCACTTTGTAGCGGTAATCCATCCAAACTTTGTTTTTATAGTGTCATTACCTAAGTAATATAGTTGTGAATTCATAAAATTATCATCTAGATAAACTTGAACAGGGATACTATCAGTTACTTTTAATGTGTCAAAATCTTGAGCTCGTAAGTAGTAAAATATTGACAAGAGGTCTTGGGTGTTTTCTGGAAGAGGTATTGTATCTCTAGTCGTCTCTGCTTGCTTGAGCTCATAATTAAAAAAGACTTTTTCAATTTTTTCATAGCCACCTTCTTTAACATTTCGATAAAACCGATTTGGATTTAAGCTGTTTTTGTCAACAATACTTTCGTAGTGGTCTTTTACTTTAAAAAACAAGTTAAATACACCTTTAGATTTTCCAGTTGCAATAAATTTAAATTGATCTTGGAATGTCTTAACCTCAAAACTAGCCATACCTGCTGCAATAGGACCATAGTGAATTTTATATTCTAGATTTTCTCCTTTTTTAAATGGTATGTCATCTAGTTGAGCATATACATTAAAATGAAAAAGCAGAATGAAAAGTGCAATAATATTTATCTTCATCTGATAGTATACCAATTTTCTTTTTTTGATTAAAAGAAGAAAGATAATGATTTAATAAAAAAACTCCGAACATTATTCGGAGTCCATAATAATATCACACCCCCCTACGAGGTTCTTATTATTTATTTAATTCGATCAATAAGCGTGCCAAAGTACTGCTTTCAATATATTATAACTGTTTAATAAACTTAAATATATCGTATATTTGAAAATAAATTCATAAAAAAATTATGATCCAATCTATACACAAGCCATTTAATATATTTAATCTTAAAATTCCGATAAAAAGGCTATTATTTCTATTCCTAATTTTATGCACATTTAATTTATTTTCTCAATCTTTTAATTTTTCTGATTTGGAAAAAATAAATAGCAATCTTAATGATAATTATAGACCCAAAATATGTCTAGTAGATGGTGATCCTCTTATAATTTACACGTCTAATGTGCCAGAAAAGAAAATCTTCCTTAACAGGAAAAAAGATGGATTATGGCAAGGAGAGCAACAAATTAGTCCAGATAATATTAATTTTCAAATGAGTAATCGTATAGGGCCTGCGTTAGCTTCTTATGGAGAAATAGTCTATGTTGCTTATGTAATTGAATCAACACCAAGAAAGATTGTCTATCAAAAATCCATCGATGGTGGTATTACTTTTTCTTCTTTAGTTACAGTTTTTGAATTAAACGAAAACTATGCTCTTGGTTTAGATATGATGATACTTCCTGATGGTAATCCAGTATTTGCATTCATTTATAATGATTCTTTGTGGTCTAATATCCAACAAGTTTTAATTCGATCATATGATTATGGAAACACTTTCACAGATTTAATTTCTATTGACGAGTCCCCATGTGAATGTTGCAAACCATCACTAATTAAAGGAGATGGAAGTTATTATGGAGTTTCTTTCAGAGAAAATGATTCTAATATTCGTGTTTTTAAAACTAGAATTAGTTCTGTTACTGATGCTAATTTTAATTCTCCAGTCCTAACGGACCATACTAATTGGCAATCAAATGTATGTCCTTCATCTCCTTCTGATGGTTTTTTGGTGAATGATACTCTATACAATGTTTGGATGAGTAGTCCAGATGACTTATCAAAAGTTTACATGAGCAAGACAAATATGCTTAACGGCGAGATATTAGAATCGTTTGAAGTTGATTTTACACAAGGAAGTAATTCTCAAAATCATCCTTGTATAGGCGGTAATAAGATACTTCAATTAGTGGCTTGGGAAGAAACTCGTGCATCAAAAAAAGATATCCTTGCAAAGCTTATTTACAATGGTCAAAGTTTTCCTTCATTTTCTCTTACCAACGGAGACTCTATTTCACATATGGAGTCTGTTGATGTTATTTTTGATAATCAGTCCAATTTATTTCATGTTGTTTATAGAAATAAAGAACAATCATCTGTGATGTATCGATATCTTGAGCCTATGTTTTTAAAAATAGATTCTCCGCCTTTAAACACATTAAAATTACATCCTAATCCAAGTCAGAATAAAATTTTTATTTCAGGAAATTATGATGAACATTCAAATTATGTAATTTTTAATTCCCTTGGGGTGCCAGTTAAAAAAGGAATTTTTGATGGTGAAGTTTCAATTTTTAATTTGACTGAAGGATATTATGTAATTCAAATATTAAATTCAAGTAAATATTATAGATTACCATTTTTAAAAGTAAAAGAATAAATCACTCACAATAGCAGTTATATATTGTATTAAGATCTGTAATCACATTATTAGTTTCAATAGTAGAAGCTACGCTTATACCATTTACTTGATAAGAAGAAGAACCTTCAATCCATTTAGAAACTGTAAAGTCACTAACTTCATTAATTATTATACTTTGGGCATTTAACAGACCAAGACTAAATATGGTAAATGTTAGGATTAAATATTTCATATTAATAGCTAATGCGAGCTAATAGATTTATGACTCTTAATATCTCAAATATAAATTATTGAATACTTAATAAAAAATTTATGCCACTTATAAGTATTTTGATATGAATGTTTATTGATCTCACCGATCATTAAAGCATGCTGATTCTGTCTAAATTAATGTATAAAATTTAATGAATTACTCTAGACTGTTTTTGTAAATTCACAAAATATCATTACGTATCTTTATGCTTTATTTTGAATTATGAGAAAAAAATATTTGATTAAATATTCTTTAGAATTTTTAATAATTGTTCTTGGTATAACTGTTTCTTTTTGGATAAGTCAAATTTCAAATTCTAAAGAATTCGAAAATCAAAAGTGGAAAATTATTAATAACCTTCAAATTGAAATAGATCAGATTTATAACTACTGTCTAGAAAGAAAAGATGCTTGTAAAAAAGATCTTAACATTTTAAAATTATTTATTGAAGATGATAGTTTTGACTCTAGTATTGCCAAACTTAAGAATCTCAATGTTAGTAAAAGTAGAATAGAATTTGTCTTAACATCAAATAGAGCTTTTGACCCACCTTCAAGTAGATATAGGTCAATTATAAACTCAGGAGATATTAAGTATTTGGATTCAGATAATATTAAAGAATATTTAAGTAGGGTTTACGATACTTACTTTTCATATGTAAAAACCAATCTTGAATACGAAAAACAATTAAAGCTTTCTTTAACTCCCTATTTACTTAAAACGTATCCTGAAATTATTCTTGAAAGAGAAAAAAACACTATTTCAGTAGACGATTATTTTAAAATAATTAATGATATTACTTCTAATGACAAAAGAATAAAAGCTAACTTGATATTACTAAATTCTTATCTTCAAAATAAAATGAATTACTTAGAGCTGTACATTATGATGGTTGAAGAACTTGAAATGGAAATTAATTCTATTCTAAATTAGAATTTTTTACATCCCCATATACTCGTCTATGACTATATCACCTTCTGATTTGTTTAATTGAGATATCATAGATTGCATATCAAAAAAATCTTGTTCTTTTGCAATTTTCCCGTCCTTCATCTCAACTAAAGTGGTTCCTGAAAGGTCTAGTTTATTACCAGTTGGTGGTATGCCAAAAAAATGGCCAGTATGAATTCCTTTAAAGTTCCAATGTTTAACAATTTTATCTCCTTGTCCAAAAGCATCAATAATAGTAAATTCAATATTTGAAAATCCAATTAAGTAATTCATGTAAAAATTTTTAATTGCTTCTATTCCTTTAAGGTTTCCTTCATTTGTAACAACTATTACATCAGTTTGAAAATTGTCTGTATTAATAACAGTAGTGTCTCCGTTCAAGAAACTATTCCATACATTTTCATACTTAGATAAGTCTTTTTCAAATTGAAAGTTAGCATCTGATAGCCTTCTGTCATTATTATTGTTATCATTACAACTAATAATAGAAAATAGGGAAATTGAAAAAATTGTAATTAAATGATAGGTTGATGTAATTTTCATAACCAGGTTTAAATGTTTTTAAGTGTGAAGGGAATTATTTTAATAGCCAAATATATAAAAAATATAATGCTAATAATATTGAAGTTTATTAGTCAAGATTTAACCATTTCGGAAAAAAAGAACCTTTAGGGGAATTATTATGATAATATGAAATGTTTAGTTTAAAAGGAAGGATTGAATTGACCTTTAAAACGGGATGATTATTAATACTAATAAATAATGAAGAGAAAACAATTTAGTTTAAACTCGAAAATAGGTGATATTAGAACAAGGTAGAATTATGAAATTCACGACATCATTTCAAAAGAAAATAATTTATCATTAATTCAAATCATATATGCTATCTGGGTGTGAGAAATATAACCAGTCATGATTTAAATCAGATATGTCAAAACAAATTGGATGTTCTAGAATTAATCCGAAGCATCCATCATTATTTGAATTGTGACTTAGGTATAAAGTGTTTATATCTTGACCACTAAAAGGAATTTCACTATTAATATTTATCAGTTTAAATTCATGTTCTTCACATCCTCCTCCATAAGTGATATTTATATGCAATTCATCCCCTATTACTTCAAGTTCATTAACTCCATATAAATCCATTGGGAAATCAACAACAGAAGCACTCTGAATTACATTTGAACAATTAGGATTTATATTCTCATCATTCATATTCTCATCACAAGAAAATATGAATAAAAATGAGGTATATAATATTATGTAAATTCTGTGTTTAATGCCCAATGGTTTAATTTGACTTTTAATTATTCAGAATAAATCTTTTTTCAATTAAACCATCTTCATATTCAATTAAGATAAATTGATTACTTATTGGTGTTAAGAGCTTTTTCCCTTCAAGAGTGTAAATATTTATAATCTTTTTATTTCTTTTCTCGGGATGTTCAATTAAGGTCAAATCATTAATTGAAGTTGCTCTCCATTCAACAGTATCTCTATGAATTCCATTTGTCATTATTTCCATGTGAATTACTCCAGATCCGGGAATGTTATTTGGGTAAATATGACAATTTAAGTACTGTTCAGAATTATTTGAGAAGATACTACTTCCTGAAGTAATTCCTGGCTCATAGCATATAGGGAAGCAAAAAGAAAACAACCAACCATCAGGAAGAGAATCACTAATAACTTCCCAGCTAATTTGACATGAATCGTAGGCATAATAATAAGTATTATTACTGAAATCTGAGCTCGTGGCATTACCAGATAGTTCAACGACTATATCTTCAATTAAATGAGACTGAGAGAAAAGGTTTTGTGTTAAAATGATTAATAATGATATAAATATTTTTCGCATATTTTGAATAGATTAATTGATATTGTTGTTGACCTTTAGAATGCAATTGCAATATAATAAATTAAAGGTTATTGAAATTCAGGTCTTAGTTTGTTCATGTTGCTTCTATTTGTGTATTTTAAGATGTTAAGTCACTAACTCTAAGTTTTAATCTGCATTTTAATTTCTGAGTAATTCAATAATAATTTCATTTTTAAATCATATTTTTAATACTAAATTTAAAAACATGAATAAGATCAACTCAAAAATTGGAATTATATCAGCATTTATGATTTTCTCAGGATGCATTCTAAAGGCTTTTCACTTAAAAGGTGCAGTTGTATTATTTTTAGCTGGAAATCTATCATTTTCTATATTATTCATTCCTGCAATTATTTACAATCTTCTTGATAAAGGAAAAATCTTTAATTCTATTTGTTTTTTCATTTTTAGTACAATGATGATCGGCGTTACCTTTAAGGTAATGTATTGGCCATATGCAAATTTTTTAATTACATGGAGCGTTACTATAGCGCTATTTATATTAACACCCATATATTTGTTTCGACTTTATAAAAGTATTGTTAACTTCAAATATAATTTTGAAGATAAGTTAAAAGATGTATTTATTGGAGTTTTTATTTTAGCTTGTCTTTCAATGTGGTATTTAATGATTGATTTAAATCAAATACCTAGCCCTTACTCTCTTCCCTAATTTTTAGTTATATGAAAAACGTTATTTTATATAAAAACCTTACCTACATGATTCCACTTGTAGGTTTTAGGATACACTTCTTTGAAAATATTTTAAAATGTTAAAGGATTAAATTTCTTTCTAGCTTGATATTAGTATAAATGTAGAGTTAAAGCATACACTGAATGTTGCAAATCATTTGGGACACTTTAGGACTCATTTCAGAATGTTATTTAATTTTAAATACCTCACATAAAAAACAATTTTTAACAATTTATTTTAAGAATGTGCAATAATTGAATAATTTTTCTACTTTTGTATAGAATTTATTTTAATAAATTATGCAAAACAATTATTTTTATTAACTAAACCCTTAAAATTATGTTACTTGCAAAAATCGTAAACATTGGAAATAATCCAGTAGCTTTTACTTTCTTTATTGGATGTATGGCAATGTTTGCATCATCTGTCTTCTTCTTTGTTGAAAGAGGTTCCGTAGACAAAAAATGGAAACTATCATTATTAGTTTCTGCATTAATAACTGGTATTGCAGCAGTTCATTACTTGTATATGAGAGATTATTTCATGGCAACAGGGGACAACCCAACTGCATACCGATACATTGATTGGATTTTAACAGTTCCTTTAATGTGTGTAGAATTTTATCTTTTAACCAGACTTGCTGGTGCTACTAAAACATTACTTTGGAAGCTAATTTTAGCTTCATCGTGGATGCTCATTGCAGGTTACATAGGTGAAGCTTTCAGTGATGGAAGTACTTCTCATTCAGTAACTTGGGGTATGTTGTCCACAGTAGGTTACTTGTATGTACTTTATACAGCTTGGTTTGGTGAAGTTGCTCAATTAGCAGCAAACAGTAAATCTGAAGTGATTGAGAAAGGAGTTCGAGCTTTGGCTTGGTTTGTTCTTGTTGGATGGGCTATCTATCCTATTGGTTACATGTGTATGGATGGTGGTTGGTTAAATACTGCATTCGGATGGACATCTCAAAACGTTGACTTGTTCTACAATATTGCAGATGCAATTAACAAAATTGGTTTTGGATTAGTTGTTTACAACATAGCCATAACTGAATCAAAATAATTATTTTCTAGTTAATACTTAAAGCAGGGTTATTATACCCTGCTTTTTTCTAATTATGTCAATATTTTTATACATATTTATTGTATTTTCTTTTGTAATTTCGAATGTATTTCAATTGTTCAATACAATTTCAATTGAATCCCAAATTATTACCTCTACTTTTTTTATTATGTTGGTTGGAATACCTCACGGATCTCTAGATCATCTGTTAATTCCAAATCAAAATACAAATTCAAAATTAAAATTTTATATATTTTATGTAGGACTGATTCTTTTAAATTTATTAATCTGGAAACTCAGTCTTGTCTTAGGATTGCTATTATTTTTCTTTATCTCTTCTTATCATTTTGGGGAATCCCAATTATTTAAGTTTGAGATTAAAAATAAATTAATTTCACACATTTCATATTTATTTTGGGGTGCTAGTGTTATTTTTTCTTTTTTCTTTTATAATCTAGAAGAACTTGTAATTTTATCTAATTCTTACGAAGATACTCGTAACCTTCTCTCCAATATTAATCTGAATATATTTTCATATTTATATTTTTTTAGTAACGCAATAACGATTGTACTATTTCTAATATTTGTCACTAAATTAAATTTCAAAATAACTAGAGTTATTTCAGAAGTTTTTTTCTTGTTTGTTATTCACCTTTCTTCTTTTTTATTTCCTCTTTTAATATGCTTTACTTTGTTTTTTATCATTTTACATTCATTGCCATCACTTGTTAATCAGTATAATTACTTTAGAGCATCAAATTTGAAATTTGGTATTAAAGATTTTATTGTGTTAATGGCGCCTTATTCATTACTAAGCATTCTATTTATATTATTTATTTCTTTTTGTTCCTATTCGAATGTTATTAACTATTCAATCCCACTCATTTCAATTATTTTAATTTCTGTAATTACATTACCTCACAGTTTTATTATTTCAAAATTTAATGAAACGTTAACCAAATAATATTTAACTGAGGTTATTTTAATAATATTTAAGCTATGACTATGTTAGAGTTGTTCGTAAATGAGTCATTATTTCCTCACAAATACTCTTGTATACTTCGGCGTATAAATTCTTTTAACCCATTAAAATACGCTTCATCTCGAAATTTTATAAATGGTTCTGTCTCATACCTTTCACCTTACATATCAAGAGGTGTAATTTCAACAAAATTTATTCTAAATAATTTGTTAGAGAGAAATTTTAATCTAGAAAAAATTGAAAAATTTATTCAAGAACTTGCGTGGAGGGATTACTGGCAGCAGGTATGGATTTCAAAAGGAAATATGATAAATTCTGATTTGAAAAATATTCAATTTCCTGTTGCTAATCATTCTTTGTCTAAAGCTATTTTTGATGCAAAAACCGGAGTTTTAGCAATTGATGAATCAATTTTGAAACTATATGAAATTGGCTATATGCATAACCATTTAAGAATGTATGTTGCATCCATTGCCTGTAATATTGCTCAAAGTCATTGGATGGTTCCTGCTAAGTGGATGTATTACTATTTATTAGATGCTGATTGGGCTAGTAATTCCCTAAGTTGGCAGTGGGTTGCGGGGTCAAATTCGAATAAAAAATATTTCGCCAATCAACAAAACATAAATAAATACTGTTTTACTAATCAATCAGATACTTTTCTTGATATAGGCTACTCAGAATTTCAAAAATTCGAAATACCAGAAGTCTTACAACAAACATATTCTTTCAATTTAAAAACTCCTCTGCCAGTATCTAGTGGCATCACTATAGAAAACTCACTTCCGACTGTATTATACAACTTTTATAATTTAGATCCTGAGTGGAAGAAAAATATAAAAGCTAATAAAATTCTCATTCTAGAACCATCTCATTTTGAGGAATTTCCTGTTTGTCAAAATTCTATTGATTTTGCTTTAAAAATAGCAAAAGAAAATATTCCATCTATTCAAATATATGTTGGAGAGTTTAAGCATTTGATGAAAAAATATTCGTTAAAAGAAGTTTATTATAAAGAACATCCAACAAATCGTCATTATGTAGGCTATGAAGAGTCAAGAGATTGGATGTTTGAGGTAAATGGGTATCACCCTTCTTTTTTCTCTTTTTGGAAAAAATGTAAAAAGCAGCTTAATTATTGAAAATTAAAATTTTGTACAATTTTCAGATTGTAAAAAGAAATATCTATATGAAAGAACTATCAGAGATAGAATTAGATAGAATTATTGAAATGGCTTGGGAAGACCGAACTCCATTTGAAGCAATAGAAGTCCAATTTCAAATCTCAGAAAAACAAATTATAAAATTAATGAGAACTAATCTCAAAAAGTCTAGTTTTAAGCTTTGGCGAAAAAGAGTTCATAGTAAGATTAGTCAAAAACATTTACATAAAAGAAATCCTGATATTATTAGGTTTAAATGCTCTCGCCAAAGATTGATTTCAAACAATAGAATTAGCAAAAGATAGGAAATAGTCAGAAATTTATCATCGAAATATTTAACAATATTAAATTTTCATTTAGTCTTTAATCAATGCGACAAATTAATATAGTTTTACCCCATCAGTTATTTGAAAATTCACCATTACTTAATAATAATTCTACATTCTATCTTGTAGAAGAATATTTGTTTTTCAAACAATACCCGTTTCACAAGCAAAAAATTGCTTTTCATAGATCAACGATGAAAAAGTATGCTGATTTTCTAATAAAAGAAATGAATATTGATGTTCGTTATATAGAATCGATTGATTCAATGTCTGATATTAGATTGCTTCTTCCTAAGCTTAAAAAAATGGGAGTTGAACACATTAATTATATAGATCCGGTTGATAGTTGGATTCAAAAAAGATTGACTCAAGGTTGTGCAGAACAAAAGCTAAGTTTTGAGAGATTTGCATCTCCATTATTTATAAATACTGAGCACGACTTAAATGAGTTTTTCACACCAGATAAAAAAAAATATTATCAAACTACATTTTACAAAGACCAACGAAAAAAACATTCTATATTAATAGATGTTAAAGGAAAGCCTTCAGGAGGAAAATGGACATTTGATGCTGAGAATAGAAAGAAATACCCAAAAAAAAAGGTGCCGCCACAAGTAAAATTACCAAATTCTGATGACTATTACGAGGAAGCTAAGTCATATGTAAATAATAATTTTTCAGATCATTTTGGCACACTTACTGACGCCCCCCTTTATCCGACATCTTTTGAGTCATCAAGGGATTGGTTACAACAATTTTTTGAATATCGTTTTTGTGAATTTGGAGACTATGAAGATGCAATTTTAAAGGAGAATTCTATCTTAAATCATAGTGTGTTGACACCAATGTTAAATGTTGGACTAATAGAGCCTAAAGAGATAATTTATGATTGTTTAAAGTATGCAGAAAAAAACAATATTCCAATTAACTCTACTGAGGGTTTTGTTAGACAAATTTTAGGTTGGAGAGAGTTTATTCGTGGTGTATACCTATTTAAAGGTGGAGAGGAGAGAACCAAAAACATTTGGAAGTTTAAAAAGAAAATTCCAGCATCCTTTTACAACGGATCTACTGGGATATATCCAATAGATTGTACTATAAAAAAAATACTTAAAACAGGTTATTGTAATCATATAGAACGGCTTATGATTTTAGGTAATTTTATGCTGTTATGTGAGTTTGATCCTGATGAAGTATATCGATGGTTTATGGAGCTTTTCATAGACTCTTATGATTGGGTAATGGTGCCAAATGTATATGGTATGAGTCAGTTTTCTGATGGTGGGTTAATGGCAACAAAGCCATACATTAGTTCAAGCAATTACATAATAAAAATGAGTAATTACGAAAGGGGAGATTGGCAGGCTAAATGGGATGGTCTTTTCTGGCGATTTATGGACTTGCATCGCAACTTCTTTTTATCTAATCCTAGACTTGGAATGTTAGTTCATATGTTTGATAAAATGCCAATAGAGAAAAAACAAAAGCACATATTCGAGGCAAAGACTTTTCTTGATCAATTAGATTAAATCATTTACCCTCTTATTTTATCATACTTTTCAAAATAGCGTGAATAAATTCTGCTTAATTCGAAATATAATATATAAAAAAGGCCAAGTTACTCTACAATAACTTGACCTAAAAGGTTCCCCCGAACCATGAAAAAATTGTTAGTAGATTTGATATTTAGCAATATCTAACCTTACCATGTGGAAACTTATCTTTCCAGAAAGTAATTGATTCAATATTTTTTAATCTAATACTGATTTTATCTGTGTAAAAGATAATCTTTGGAGCAGTATTATTTATTGATTCAATAATTTCTTTAGATGTTAATTTTCTTTTGCGACCCATAACTTAAAATATTTATACAAATATATTAATTTTGTATAGATTATGCAATTAAAAACTATACAAAATTTAAGGTATCACTAAAATAATTTTAGACGAATTATACTTTTCATGTTGTTAAATATTTTATAGAATTATATGAGTTTAATCCAAATATTATAAATCTAATAATACCAATTCTTGGTCGCCAAACTTAGTATTAGTCTAACTTTGCTCTATCTTTAAATAAACTTATAAAACTTGAAATTTAATTAACAATATCTATAAAAATCAATTCTGTGTGCTATTTAATTTGATGAATCTATGATTTGGTTAGATCTTTTATAATTAAACATAATTACAACTCTAAAGAATAGTTAGAATTATTATGTTTCTGGATTGTGAGAGTTTTAGTAAAAACTAATTAGAATCAAGAAGTTTAATAAAAGAGTCTAAGTCATGTATGAGGGTTATGCTAGGTTCTTTTTGTTGAGGAAGTTTTATCTTTTTGTTTGGAGTGACAACATAAATTTTGCCTTGAGGAAATATTTTACTTAGTTTTTTAAGGTGTTCTTCTGACATTTTAATTGAATAATTAGCAAGAAGGAAAAGAAGAATATTATCAATTTTATGATTTTCAGCTACGCCATAAAGAGTGTCAATTGGAAGATTATCTCCTAAATATAGAACATTGTACTCTTTTAAAGATAAAATATATTTGGCAAAAAGAAGACCAATTTCATGGAATTCATTTTCTGGAAGAAATAATAGCCACTTTTCCTTTGTAGTGTTGTTAACTGCCGTTCTATCAATTAGGGAATATAATTTTTGTTTAATTAATTCAGAAAGAAAATGTTCTTGTGAAGGTGACATTTTATTTGTGAGCCAAAGAAGTCCAACTCTTTTAAGTAATGGTAAAATTATTACTTTATAAAATACAATAAAATCAAATTCATTAAGAGCTTTGATAAATAGTCTATTGAATTTATATTCATCGAAATTTATTGCTGATATTATAAAATTGTTTAGGTAGTAATTAACTTTAACATCTTTGTTATTCGATAATCCAACTTGCTCAACTGCTGACTGAATTTCATCATCAGTCATTTTACTAACCTTGGATATTTTGTGTCCATTTTCAAGTAATAGCTTTGTGTTAATTCCTCTTACTAGTAAGTTATCAGAGTAAACTCTAATATTAGTCTCTGTTCGTCTTGGAACTAAATACCCGTATCTATTTTCCCAAGTTCTTAGATTTAATTTTGGGATATTAGTTATTTTTGAAAATTGATCAATATTATAGCTTGTCATATACGTTTGGGGGATTATTAGTTGGAGTTAAATATTTGATCCATTTTGTTTCTTCTATATTCAAATATTGATTCAAGTTGTTTTTTAATAAATAGACTGTTTGCAATTCTTCCAATTAAACCGAATGGGGGTTTATATGTAACGATATCAGTCATTTTAACTTTATTATCGCCTTCTAGTTCAAATAAATGTTGATGATGCCAAAGTGAATATGGCCCAATTCGTTGCTCATCTATAAAGTATTTATTTTCTAATACGTGAGTTATTTCTGTAACCCAATTAAGTTTTATGTTCAAAATAGGCGCTACATTATATGAAATAATCATTCCCGGATATATTTTGTTTTTAATTTTTGAAGTGATGTTGAATAACATATAATCAGGGGTAATTTTTTTTAAATTTATAGGAGAAGATGCAAATTCCCATATAGATTTTAAATCTGTATTAAGATATTGAACTGAAGAAAATTGATAATGACTTTTCATTTCTATTTAAAATCTGAATTAGTTGACTATAATAGTTTGGATTTTCCCCCATCAACTTTTATGATTTGACCAGTCATCCATGAAGACTCGATCAATATGTGGTGAGCAAGACTAGCAATATCATCAGGTTTACCGATTCTCGGAATAGGATGAGTAGAAGCAATTCGCTGGATTTTATCTTCGGTATTAAGTAAATTCTTACTTAATGGCGATTCAATAATTGAAGGTGCAATTATATTAAATATGATTTTAGGCGCATACTCTTTAGCTAATGAAGTGAATAATCCTTCTAAAGCCGCTTTAGATGTAGCTGTTGATGCATGAAAGTTAAATCCACTCTGAGCACACACTGATGAAAAACCTAATACAGATGAAGTATTAGATTTTTTTAGAGGCTTCAATAATAACTGAAGTGCTTTAATAAAACCTAAAACATTCACATGAAAGTCAAGTTCAAAATCATCTTGCTTAAGGCTTCTAAATGGTTTTAAATTAATCGTGCCAGGACAGTATACAAAACCATCTAGTTTTTCTGGTAGATCAAAATCAAAAGTATTTGAGTTTTGAATATCATAAAAACCAGTTACTAAATTTGGATGGCTTATATTGATATTGTTTTTGCAATATGTTGCAAAAACACGATGACCACTATTTAAAAGTTTGTTTGTTAAATTGAGTCCTATTCCGCTGGAAGCTCCCAAAATCAGTATATCTTTCATGTGAATAACTTTTTTGAGTAATTTCTATACAAATTTAAGTTAAAATATTTAATAAACGAATTAATTATCAGTCTTAATTGATAATAACTTCATTAATTTGTAGTTTAAAGTCTGGCTCTTTTTTTGAAACTATCATAAATGTTAATTCACTTATTAATTTTTTGTTAAAATTACCAATAGAGAGATAAGTGCCTCTATAAACTGGTTTGAATTCAGAAAGTCTCAAAGTAATTTCTTCTTCAAGACCAGTGGTTTTAAATTCTTGAGAGTATGAATAAAAGTTAGAAGAGATGTCTTTAATACGAATTTGATAAGTGTTACCATCACCAATAACTTTCAAATTAATTTTTTCAAAGCTATTTAATTGGATTATATCACGGGTTCGAATAGATGAAAAGCCCCCATTAAATTTTGATGATAATTTTCCGAAGAAAATTATTTTGTTATTTTCAATTTTAAAGTCACCAATAGAAACTCCTCCCATAACATTGTCATTAACAATTTTCCATTCTTTTTGAGAAGCTTTTATTGTAATGGATGCATTTTGACTATTCATTTCAAAATTATTCAATAACATAATGAAAATTAAAAATAATTTCTTCACAATAAAGCGATTAAAATAAATGAGATAATCGAAAGTATACAATAACCGGCATGAAGTTTAATCGTGTCCCAATTGGCAGTTACAAGAGATCTTTTGTTATAATTTTTAAATATATGAACAGTAATTTTACTACCATAAACTAAAACAAATAAAAGAGGTAAAAATAAAATTGGATTTAGAGTAATCGCTGAATAAAATGTAATCAACGAAATGAAAATTAGGTTAAGTAAATATATGTAACAACTATTTTTTTTACCAAAAGTTACAACTAAATGATTTTTACTAGTTTTTATATCTCCCTCATAATCAGGAAATTCATTGATAAGTAATATGTTTGTTGTCAGGAGTCCAATAGGTACACTTAACAAAAGCAAATCATTGAAGTAACTAGATACTAAAAAATTATCATTAGAAATTGCAAAACCTGTACCTAAAACCATAAGAGGTCCAAATACAGTAAATATTGAAATTTCACCAAGTCCATTTCTTGCAACTAATCGAATTGGTGGTGCTGTGTAAAAGTATCCTAAAAATAAAGCTGTTATGGTAATTGTAACTATTGGAATAATATTATGAATATTAGCATTAAATAACGTTATAATCCCAAATAAAACTGCAAAAATCATTAGCAAAATAGCTGATGATTTAGTTTTAGAAATAGAAATTAAACCGAGTTCTATTGCTCTACTACCTCCAGATACCTGTTGGAAATAATTATAGTTTCCTGTGTCTGTTCCGTCAATGTTATCAAAATAGTCGTTGAACATATTAGTTGATAAGTGCGCTAATAAAACACCGATTATACAAAGGAAAAAATTTATTGTGGAAAACGAATTTGCATTAATTGAGTAAAAATAAGAAGCAGATAAAAAAATTGGTAATAACGAGGCTGATGTAAAAGGCATTCTTGTAATTGCAAGAAGTTTAATTAGCTTGGTGGACATTGAAATAGGTACTTTAACATCCTCATCAATAACTTCAGTTACGCCACAATATCCGTTTTGTATTTTATTTTTATCTTTAGAATAGGTTGGCGTTATACTAATTTTAGCGTTAATTTTTTCCCCTAACTTATTGACAAAAATAGTTTTAGCTGAGTATTCTCCTTTTTTTGATGCAATATCTAACCATGAGGCTACATTTTGGAGAACTATTTCACCAGGCGAGAATAATGATACTCTTTGTTTTCCAATTAATTCATGTTTTTGATATCCAAATATCTTTTCTGCACCGGAATTCATAGTAAGAATGATACCTTCCATATCACAAGTTATAATACTTTTCATTTTGTATAATATTTATTTAAAATAATTATACAAATATAGGTATTATAGTTGTCTTAGCCCAAATATTCTTATAAAACGTATTTTTTGAGATGATGTTAAATACTTTGAAAGGTTTTTGAGAACCAAAAAAGCTAATAATGAAAGAATATTAATTGAATATGTAAGAATTTATAATAATTTTAAGAAACATCAGTAGTGTAAATAGAACTACTGTAATTATTTATTTTGTAATGAAATCTTATCAATTAATTTGGCTAATTGGTAGTCTTTTTTAGTGATATTGTTTTGAGAGTCGTGAGTACATAAAGATAGCTTTACTTGATTATAACAATTATAAATTTCAGGATGGTGATTCACTTCATTACAAATTTTTTGAATTTCATTCAGAAATGAAATTGCCTCATTAAAATCTTTAAACTTGAAATGTTTAACTAATTTACCTTTTTCTTCTGTCCACATTTTAAAATCCTTTACACTAAAGTTCGGAAATAATCTTAATATTTAAAAAGGAGCATTTTAATTATATTTTATTTGAATTTTAATTCTCATCAGTAATTAGATTTATAAAAGTTATACCTGAAAGAAAATGAATCTTAATTGTAGAATTTAATTAAGTATTTAAAAGAAAGTTTGAAAGTTATTTTTGTAATTTTCCGAAATATCACGATTAAATTAAGAGAACTAACAATTAGACTTGATAATTAAAAAAGATATTTACAATTAATGTCTAAATTACCAAAAGAACACAGATTTTTAGATTTTTCTGACTATGGAAGACCACTAGCTAGACTGATTGCGAATTCATTAAAGGATACCTCATTAACACCTATTCACGTGACAATTGGTTTTATAATATCTGGATTGATTGGTATTTTTTTCATTACAAAAGGATACTATTGGTATTCTGCCTTTTTTTTAATTTTAAAATCGGTATTAGATGCTGCAGATGGAGAATTAGCAAGGATAAAACAACAGCCTTCTTACATAGGGCGCTATTTTGATTCCATATCAGATATTATATTAAATGCTTTAATTTTTATTTCTATATGGCAAGTTGTAAATACTAATGTTTGGATCTTAGTAGCTTCGTTTATGGGATTACAATTGCAAGGAACACTTTACAATTATTATTATACAATTCTGAGAAATAAATTAAATGGCGATAAAACAAGTCGAGTTTTTGAAGATAAAGCACCTTTAGCTCTAACAGGAGAAAAACAACAAAATGTAAATACTTTTTTCTTTATTTATAAGTTGTTATACGGGACTTTCGATAAAGTTATTTATAAACTTGATAAAAATGCTGAGATGGATGGTAAAATTCCTTACTGGTTAATGACTTGTATATCAACGTTTGGTTTAGGTTTTCAATTACTAATTATTTCAGCCATGTTGGTATTTGGATTAATTGAATTCGTGCTTTATTTTTTTATGTTTTATACTGTTTTTGTCTTTATTTTTATTGGAATACGTAAGGTTTTTTATACAGGTAATTCAAAATATGTTGAAGTTTTATAAGGGCATAAAAAACTTTTCGGATTTATCTGAATTTATTTTTTGTGCAAAAAGTAGTTTATGCTTGACCAAATATTGTTAAATGATTTTGGGACATTGATTCATCGGTAAGTTTACATTAAAAATAACTTCATCACATCTGTGATTAAATTTAGTTGTTTTTAAAAACTTATTTCATCTACCAGCCCATATATTATTGATTAAAGCTATGGCTAATCTGATTGGTGTGTCACAAGAATTAATTTTTTTATTCTGTAAAACTTGTAGGGAGTTTTATATAATCTAGAAATTCTTGTTTTGTATTCTGATTTTTAAAGACACCACCATATTCTGAAGTAACAGTAGAACTAGTTACATCTTTAATACCTCGTTGATTAACGCATAGATGTTTTGCATCAATAACACAAGCTACATCATCTGTTTTAAGTACATCTTGTAGCTCTTTGACAATTTGAAGAGTTAATCTTTCTTGAAC